>Ga0210006_1000938_pt1 | contig 21031 bp, 24 predicted proteins | sample CryGey02umfilter_2_FD_185452 | JGI IMG/M metagenome (GOLD analysis project Ga0210006, IMG submission 185452) | Groundwater microbial communities from aquifer in Utah, USA - Crystal Geyser 4/10/14 0.2 um filter (SPAdes) (version 3) | ecosystem: Environmental > Aquatic > Deep subsurface >... | reverse complement strand
TTCACCTACTACATTTCTCATCGTGGTTTGTGCCAATTGACTGATAGCATAGTAGAAATCTTCTACTTCCAAAACAGCTTTGGAAGCATCACTTACTTTGTAGTAAATAACAGCATTTATTTTGGCTGAAATATTGTCTTTGGTAATAGCTTCTTGGTAAGGTACATCAACTGCTTTGGTACGGATATCTATTATTTTCATGCTTTGGATGACTGGCAAAATAATTCTCCAGCCTGGCATAATCATACCTGTGTATTTGCCCAATTGAAATTTGACACCACGTTGATATTGATTGACTTGTCTAATACTAACAATGATAATCACCAATACTACTGTCAAAAAATAGTACATATATTTTGAGTTAAATAAATAAAAGATGTATTTAGAGCTATTTTTAGTATAGCAGTGAAATTTTTAATTGGCAAATAGTTATGAACAAGATAAAAAGCTATTTTAAGCTATTTTTTATAACTCTAATTTCAACTTTGGCCATTTTTCTAGCCATTTTTTGTCTTTTATACGTTTTTTCATTATTTTTGTAGCACCTGGAAATTTCGGACTAGGTCTCACAATGAGATTTACTAGGTCATCTATTCCATGAGGTGCCATTAAAGACAATTTATCATTAGTTAAATTCACTCCTGTACCAGTAGCTGTCTCTGTCCATTTTGATAAAGCATCTTCTGTTGAACTATAAGGAGGTCGATGGTTCCAAGTGTGGGCGTATGCTTCATTTATGATTTCCCAGTTTATTCCTGTTTCCTTTTTTAATTTTGCAGATAATATTTTATCTTGTTCTGGGGTATTTCCTTTCGGATCAAAATACACTAAATCAATATCTGGTGTATCAACTTCTTCTTTTACAAAACCATGCAAGTAATCCCAGACTTTGTTTCTAATGAAACCGGCACCAATGACCCAATCTTTTAGCTTTTGTTGCTCAGCAATCTTCAAAACTTTCATCATCCACTCGTCTTTTTGTATCAAATTTAAAATATCTTGTTCGGTCATAATTTTCATAATAGTTAGAATGAGTTTAGTATACCAATATCTTTTATTTATGACAAACAAAAAACGTCTTTATAAGACGTTTTTGTGAGCCCGCAAGGAATCGAACCTTGATCCAAAGCTTAGAAGGCTTTTGTTTTATCCATTAAACTACGGGCCCATTTGTACGATTACAGGGCGTAGTCTACTGTATTTTTGTGAGTTTGTCAATCTTTTTCATTAAAATCTTTTTCATTAAAACATTCCGCCCAAGGCGGATCCACCTTGGGCGGAAAAAGTATTAAAACAAATTTTTTACTTTATCACATTGTTTTGTATCTCGCCGTTTAAGAATTTTTTAATGTTATCTAAGGAAGTGTCAATGATTCTCTTGAGAGCCTCGGTACTATTGAAAGCATTGTGTGGTGTGACAATAGTATTTGGGTGATCTATCAAAATATTTTCCATGAGTGTACGACGTAATTCTTCGCCATTTTTCAAATTCAAAACTTTTTCAGGATTTTGGAAATAAGTTTCTTCTTCCAAAACATCAGTGCCTACACCAGCGATTTTGTCATTTTCTAGTCCCCAAACAAGGGCTTCTGGATCAGTAAGTCCACCACGAGCAGTATTGATAATATATACACCGTCTTTCATTTTTTTGACAGCAGTCTTGTTTATTATATGATAAGTTGTTGGAAAGAGCGGAACGTGTAAAGATATCACGTCTGAGTCACTATAAAGCTTATTGAGGCTGACATATTTGAATTTGTGAGTTTTTGTTAGCTCTGGATTTGGGAAAGCATCGTAGGCGATTATATTGGCTTCAAAACCATCTAGCATATCAATTAGGTGAATACCAATGTGTCCAGTGCCAATAATGCCAATAGTTTTGCCTTTGAGATCAAAACCACGTAGGCCGTGATAATCATAGATACCTTCTTTGACTATTTTGACTGATTGGAAAAGTTTGCGGGACAAAGCTAGTAACAAAGCAAGAGCGTGTTGGGCAACAGTATTTTCACCATAAGTTGGGACATTGCAAACTGGAATTTTTCTTTTTTTGGCTTCTTTCAAATCAATATGATCGAAGCCTGTGGAAAATGTTGCAATCATTTTTAATTTTGGTAAAGCATCAAAAACAGTTTTATCAACTTTGGAATCAACAAAGACGCCAAGAATTTCTGTATCTTTTTTTATTTTATTTAAGTCAAGTGGTTTTTCGGAAATTTCTAGACTGTGACCTTTGATATTGTTTCTGACATAATCTTTGAGATCTGGCATAATGCTGGTAAGTGACATCTTTGACATATATTTGTGTGGTTAAGTTTAAGTATCTTTATTATAGCAGAACTTTGACTTAGTAGAAAGTTGAGTTTATCTTTGAGGGTTAATAAGTAGAGATAAATTGAGATATGTTGAGATAATATTCGTAACAAAAAACCTGCCTTTTTAAAGGTAGGTTTTTTTTGTAATCTTTTTTAATCCCTGCCTGCCGGCAGGCAGGTGTGGAATCAGTGTCTTATTCTACACGTACTCCCATTTGTCTAGCTGTACCCTCAATAATTTTCATAGCAGCTTCTATATCGTGAGCATTCAAATCTTCCATTTTCTTTTCAGCAATTTCTTTTATTTGAGCTTTGGTAATTTTACCAACTTTTTCTTTCAATGGATTGCCAGCACCTTTGGTAATTCCAGCAGCTTTCATAATAAGAGTACTGGCTGGAGCAACTTTCATGATGAAGTCAAAAGTTCTGTCTTCGTAAACGTTGATAATAACTGGTACTACTTCACCTTTTTTGTCAGAAGTAGCGTTGTTGAATTGAGTACAAAAATCTTGGATGTTTAGACCGTGTTGTCCAAGAGCTGGACCGATTGGAGGTGCTGGATTAGCAGCGCCACCTATGACTTGTAATTTGATTTGGGTTTTTAGTTTTTTTGCCATATTTTTTGTTAGTCTACAGACTATGGACTAAGGACTACAGACTTTAGAGAAGCACTTTTATAAAAAAGCTAAGTTCGTTTTTCCTTTGTTTTAAGTCTTTTTTAAATAATTTATTAATGTATTTAATTTTTTTGTTACTTTATATATTACATTGGTAAATTGACGAGCTAACTTCCAAACATCTAATTTTTCAAATTTGTAATAGCTCATGTTTTTTGACTTTAGTCAGTAGTCTGTCGTCCGATTAGATTTTTTTTACTTGTAAAGCATCTAATTCAACAGGAGTTTCACGACCAAACATGTTTACTAATACTTTTATCTTGCCACGATTTTCATCCACTTCGCTGACTTTGCCTTCAAAGTTTTTGAAAGGACCATCGGAAATTCTGACTGCTTCGTTGACTTCAACATCAATTTTGTGGGTAGGATCTTCAACGTTCATACGTTTGTTCAAAGATAACATTTCGGAGGCATCAATTGGAGTAGGTGTTGTGCCTGTACCAATAAAACCTGTTACGTTTGGTGTGTTACGAGCTACATACCAAGAGTCGTCATCAACGATCATCTCTACTAAGACATAACCTGGGAAGATTTTTTCTTCTACTACACTACGTTTGTTATTTTTTATTTTAATCTTCTTTTCTTTTGGGATAAGCACTTGGAAGATTTTGTCGGTCATTTCAAAAGATTCAATACGTTGCTCTAGATTGTGTTTGACATTTTCTTCGTAGCCACTGTAAGTATGGATGACATACCAACGGCGACCTAAGTTTTCTTGTTGTTTGGACATATTTTATTTTTTTATGATAAGTTCAAGTAGCCAGTTGAAAAAGTAGTCTAAAATACCAAAATATATAGCAACAGCCAAACTCATGGCTATAACGACTATGGTATAGACTGTGATTTGTTTTTTTGTTGGCCAGGTTACTTTTTTTAGCTCTTTGATAGAGTCTTTTAGATATTGTCCGATTTTTTTGAACAAGTTCATATTGAAAGGCTTGACAGCCCAAGGCTGATCCGCCTGGGGCGGAAAAGGCTGTGGGTTGAATTATTTATTTTCTTTATTAAAAAACGGCCTTTTGACCGATTTATGAGGTTAGTATAGAGGATTTTTGGTATTTTGTCAAGAGATGATAGTGGATAATAATAAAAAAGCCAAATTTGATGTAATTTGGCTTTTATTGGTTATTATGATCTGTATTTTTTGGTAGGTTTTTTGGGTACTTTGGTATCAGGTAAAGGTCTGTTTTCTAACATAAAGTCTTCTTCATTCATGTGGACAAAATTACTACCAGGGTCTAAGCCAAAAGTCTCGTGTATACTTTCTTTAGTATTTACTGCAGGATTTCCGGTACTTCTGAAAGTTTCTTCAAAACCTTCATCTAATCTATGTTTCAATCCATGAGGTATTCTTTCTGTAATTTGGGAGTTAAGTTCTGTTATCCTTGGCGAAAGTTTTTTTTCCATATTTAAAAATTAAATTAAATATCCAAATTCTTTACACTCTTAGCATGAGTTTGGATAAATTTTTTACGAGGAGCAACTTCTGCTCCCATAAGTATGTCAAATGTTTGGTTGGCCAACTCAGCGTCTTCTATTTTGACTTGTTTGAGGACACGATTGGCTGGACTCATGGTAGTCTCCCAAAGTTGTTCAGGATTCATTTCTCCCAAACCTTTGTAACGTTGGATATTCAATTTTTTTGGATTGGCAGTAGTTTTATTTTTTTCTTCATTTTCTTCTTCTTGATTTTCATTATCATTTTCTTCTTCTAGCACTTCTAAATCAGAGTCTACAATATCATATTTTGCTTTGTATTTGTCTAGAGCTTCAGCATTGTAAATCCAAGTGATGTCTTTACCTTTTTTGATACTATAGAGTGGAGGTTGGGCAATGTAGATAAAACCTCTAGTAATAAGATCTGGAAAATAACGGAAGAATAAAGTTAATAACAAAGTACGGATATGAGAGCCATCAACATCAGCATCGGTCATAATAATGATTTTGTGATAACGTAGTTTTTCAATATCAAACATTTCTCCCACATTGGTACCAAGAGCAATAATCAGAGATTTGAGTTCGTTGTTGGCTAGAATTTTATCAAGTCTAGCGCGTTCCACATTCAAGACTTTTCCACGCAAAGGTAAGATAGCTTGAGTATGTCTATCACGACCTTGTTTGGCACTACCGCCAGCAGAATCTCCCTCTACAATGTAGAGTTCACTTGATTCGGCTTTGCGACTTGAACAATCAGCTAGTTTACCTGGCAAAGTGAAACCCTCTAGGGCGCTTTTACGTAAGACTGTGTCTCGGGCCATTTTGGCAGCTTGACGAGCTTTGGCTGCAATCAAACATTGACCAATAATACCTTCGGCATCTTTTGGATTTTCTTCTAGAAAGATTGTGAATTGTTCGCCAAAAATATTTTCTACTACAGTCTTTACTTCGGTATTACCAAGTTTGGCTTTGGTCTGTCCTTCAAATTGTGGTTCGGGAATTTTGATAGAAATTATAGCGGTAAGTCCTTCACGCACGTCGTCGCCTGTAAGATTTGGATCTTTTTCTTTCAAAATATTTTTACCTCTAGCATAGTTATTCAAAGTCCTAGTTAGGGCTGTTTTGAAACCAGAGACATGAGTACCTCCTTCAGGATTGGTAATGTTGTTGGCAAAAGCATAGAGAGATTCACTGAATTCGTCAGTGTATTGCAAAGCTACTTCAACACTAATATCACCTTCTGATTTTTCAGTATAAAAAACGGTTTTATTTTTTGGTTCACGATTTTTGTTGATGTGTTTGATATAACTAGCAATACCACCTTCAAAATGAAATTTGTATTGGTTGTTTGGAAAAGGAACAGAGGTTTTGTCCTTTTCTTTTTCTTCTGGTGTTCTTTCGTCACTTATCAAAAGTGTAATACCTTTGGTTAGGTAAGCTTGTTGACGAAGATGGTCAATAATATGTTTCCATTCGTATTCAATGGTTTCAAAGATTGTAGGATCAGCTTGAAAAGCAATGGTTGTACCTCTTTTTTTTGTAGTACCTGTGGCTCTTACTTTGTTTTTTGGTTCACCAATTTCGTAATCTTGTTCCCAGATTTTGCCTCCAAGATAGACTGTAGCTTTCAAGTGTGTGGACAAAGCATTGACAACTGAGACACCAACGCCATGCAAACCACCTGAGACTTTGTAGCCACCACCTTCTTCACCAAATTTACCACCAGCATGAAGAGTGGACAAGACTAATTGTAGAGCGCTAACTTTTTTGACAGGGTGCATATCTACTGGAATACCACGACCATTGTCAGTCACTTCAACCCAAGAATTTGGTAGAAGTCTGATAATGATAGTATCACAGTAACCAGCCATGGCTTCGTCAATAGAGTTGTCAACAACTTCCCAAATAAGATGATGTAAACCCTCAACGCCAGTAGAACCAATGTACATACCTGGTCTTTTGCGGACAGCTTGTAAGCCTTCCAAAACTTGAATATTTTTAGCACTATAAGATGATTGTGTTGTACTTTTTGCCATATAGAAACACTGATTACAAAATTTATGAGTGATTACACAGATTATGTTTTGTGTATTTTGATATTTTATTATGGATACAATTATAGCACGTATTTGCGTTCTAGACAAGTGGCTAATAATGAATTTGAGTGACAAGAAAAACAAGGTTAAATTAATTTTTTAGCTTATGTGTCTTTGTTGTTATTTTTATAGGAAGGAGTTTTTGTATAAACAAATAAAGCAATTAACCAATTATTAAAAATGTGATATAATGTTTTTATATGAAAAAAGAAAAGTTTGAAAGTTATATAGACACGTCAGGGGATTTTTCTAATGATAGTCTAAAACAGGCTAAGTTTTATTTGTTACACAAGATTTTGTTTAGGAAAATTTTTGTAGGTATTTTATTGGCTTGGTGTATTTTTTCTGGTATCTTTGGTTTATTTTTTTGGGGTAAATATTTCTTTTTTGATTCTCAAAATGATAACGTGAATATTTACAACATGATCAAAACTAATGTTTCCCAAGCTGTTATCCAAAGAAATAGACCAGTTGATTTACAAATTGCCAATAAATATATTTTTTCCAGTTCCAAAGATAAATATGATTTTGCGGTAGAAATTACTAATCCTAATAAAGCTTGGATAGCCACTGTTGTTTACAGATTTTCTTATGAAAATGGTCAGACTGGAAATAGGTCAGCCATCTTGTTACCAGGTGATCAAAGATTTTTGACAGAGTTTGGTGTAGAGTCTCCAGATTTTGTTCCAGCCAATATTCAATTTCAATTACTTTCAACTTCTTGGAAAAGAATTGATGCTCACGAGGTGTCTGACCCATTAAGTTATATTTCTGAAAGAATAAATTTTTCTATAGACAATATCAAATTTGAATCTTTTGGTACTGTCGGTTCTGGTGTGGGTAAGTTGCTCAGCTTTGATGTTACTAATAATACTTTGTTTGGTTTCAAATCTGCTGATTTTGTGGTAGTATTGCGTAGGAATGGAGAGTTAGTTGGTTTGACACCTCTTTATATAACAAATTTTGATTCTTTGTCTAGTCAAAATATTGCCTTTTCTCTGTTTAACAATAGTTTGGAAGTAGATTCCGTCGAGTTGCAACCTGTTGTAAATGTTTTTGATGGTAGTATTTATTTGTCATTGTAATAGTAATTATGTTTAATCTACCTAAGATAAATTGGAGGAATTTTGACTGGATTTTGTTTTTTTCAGCTTTGATTTTATCTTTGGTTGGTTTGTCTACTATCTACAGTGTTGATCTGTCTCGTGGGGTGGCTCTGGATCTGACATCCAAACAAATGATTTCTTTAGGATTGGCCGTTATTGTCTTTTTTGTTGCTTCACAAATGCATATATCTTTTTATGAATCGGCTGCTCGGCCGGTTTATTTTTTGGCTATTATTTTACTAATTGCAGTTTTGTTTTTGGGAGCATCTATCCGTGGTACGACTGGTTGGTTTCGACTTTTTGGTTTTTCTTTTCAACCAGCTGAGTTTGCCAAAGTGGCTCTGGTCATGTTGTTAGCTTGGCGTATAGAACGGCAAGCTCGGCGTTTTGATAAATGGCAATTTGTACTGGTAATGTTTACTCTCACACTTTTTTTGGTGGTACTCATTTTGTTGCAACCTGATCTTGGATCAGCTTCTATCTTACTTGCTGTTTGTTTTGGTTTGTTTGTTTTGGTTGGTACCAAAAAAAGATATATTTTTGGTATTATTGCTTTAGCTATTTTGGTGGGTGTGGTGGGTTGGTTTTTTGTTTTTCAAGATTATCAAAAAGATCGTGTTTTGACCTTTATTGATCCAACGCGTGATCCACTTGGTTCTGGCTACAATGTGACCCAATCTATTATTGCTGTGGGTTCTGGTCAATTTTTAGGTAGGGGCTTGGGTTTTGGATCTCAGAGCCAATTACATTTTTTACCAGAAGCCCAAACTGACTTTATTATCTCAGTTATTAGTGAAGAATTGGGCTTTGTGGGTTTTTTTATTGTTTTAGCTCTTTATTTCATCTTACTTTGGCGTCTTGTCAATATTGCTTACAAGGCTAGAAATGATTTTTCTGCCTATTTACCTCTTGGTGTCAGTCTCGTGTTTTTGTCGCATATTGTAGTCAATATTGGGGCGGCTATGGGTCTTTTGCCAGTTACTGGGGTTACCTTGCCTTTTTTGAGTTATGGTGGTTCGTCGTTGATTATCAATTTTTTGTTGCTTGGTATGGCTGAAAGCTCGGCACGGTCTGTCTAAATGTGGTATAATATAGTGAAATTTAGAAAATTTAGCTTTTTATCGATAATTTGCTAGATAAATACGTTCTTTTTGCTGTTGTTCCACTGTCCCATTGACCCATTGTCACATTGAGTTTTCTCTTTTTTTGTCAGTGGAACAATGGGGCAATGGAGTAATTTGAATATATATGTATTTGTAAATAATTTTGGTTTAAAGGTTTCCTGCCTTAAAAAGACTTTATTTACAGCTTAGGGCTTGACTAATCTTAGTTTTTTTGTTATATTTCTTTCGCTTTAATATGTTTGAAAAATCAAGACTTTCACAAATTATTGACCCACTTCGTTCTCAATTTATGATAATGAAGGAGTGTTTGGTCTGTAAACGTGAAATCGGTAATAAACAAATTAAAATAGTTGGTGAAGCAGATAATTCTTATATGCTACATCTATCTTGTAGTCATTGTGACAATGCTTTGGTATTACTCGCCTCAATCAATAATATTGGGGTAGGACTGGTCGGTATGATAAGCGATTTGACTTATGATGATGCCAAACGACTTTATAATCAGTTGCCAATAGATGATGATTCCTTGTTGGATGCTTACCAAATTATTCAAAACATTTCATTTAATAAATATTTAATTTCTAAAAAATAGCAGTTATGTCATACTCATTACAAGCTCAAAAGAGAAGTGGTAAAGATGCCCAAGATGTTCGCGCCAAAGGTTTGGTTCCTGGTGTAGTTTATGGACCAGATCGTGAATCTGCTTCTGTAAGTGTCAATGCACTAGAACTACAAAAAATTTATAATGAAGCAGGTGAATCTACTCTTATTGATTTCACTTTGGAAGGTGGAAAAATGGTAAAAGTCCTTATCCAAGATTTGCAATATGCTCCTGTCAAAGGAAACATTACTCACGTAGATTTCCGTCAAATTCAAATGGGTGTAGAAATGGAAGCTACTGTTGAACTTGAGTATGTAGGTATGTCATCGGCTGTGAAAGAACTTGGTGGTACCTTGTCTGTGATGAAAGATGAATTGGATGTAAAATGTTTACCAGAAAATTTGGTTACTTCTATTCAAGTTGATATTAGTGTTTTGAATAGTTTTGAAGATGCTATACATGTCAAAGATTTGAAATTACCACAAGGTGTAGTTTCTGTGGAAAGTCCAGATTTACTTTTGACCAAAGTAGTTGCTCCACTTTCTGAAGATGAACAAAAGGCTATGGAAGCTGGCGATGCTACTAGTATTGAAGATATTGAAGTAGAAGAAAAAGGTAAGAAAGAAGAAGAAGGCGCCGTTGCTGATGATAAAAAAGAAGATAAGTCCGCCCAAGGCGGATCCACCTCTGGTGGAAAAGACGAAAAGAAAGATAGTAAGAAAGGTTCAAAATAATTTTTGTACTAAAGGAAAACCGTTCTTTGCGAACGGTTTTTTGATTGAAAGATTTTTGTGTGCTAAAATACATTGGTATATTCTTTATAAAAAATAATTACTATTTATGAAACTAAAATTTCCAGATTTGAATCCAAAAGTTATGTATATTTTGGCAACTATCCTTTTTTTGGGAGCTTTGGTTTTGTTGTCTATTTTTTCTTGGAGTTATTTTGGTAGTAAAAAATTAGACACTACTATTGCAAGCGAAGTAGATAACAAAATAGACAATCAAACAGACAATAATCTTTGTCAGTTTCCTCGTTTACTTGATGGAGTATGTGTAAATAGTGTGGAGGAAAGAAATCCAGAATTGGTAGCCATGATGATAGAAAATCATGTAGATGCCAGACCACAATCTGGTTTGGTTAAAGCCTCTGTAGTTTATGAAGCGCCAGTAGAAGCTAATTATTCTCGCTTCATGGCAATTTTTCCAGTAACTACTGAAGTCAACAAAGTCGGACCAGTGCGTAGCGCTAGACCTTATTATCTAGATTGGTTGCGTGAATATGGCAAAGACATTATGTATATGCATGTTGGTGGTTCGCCAGATGCTCTAAGTATTATCAAAGCTGACAATAGTATTTTTAATTTTGATCAATTTTTTAATGGGTCATATTTTTGGCGCAGTACTGACCGCTATGCTCCTCACAATGTCTATACTTCCAGTGCTAACTGGACAAAAGCCTGGGAAGATAAAGGTGTGCAAGAAAATACAGATTTCAAATCTTGGAATTTTCGTGATATTGGGAATTGTGAAGGTATTGGCGAGACTTGTGTTAATAAAATTACTGTATCATTTTTGCCACCAAGCTATGAGGCTATTTGGAAATATAGTAGTAGTACCAGGAAATATGCCCGTTATCAGATGGAAGGTAAACATCTTGATCAAAATGGCACAGCAATTGAAGCTGATACTGTAATTGTTCAGAAAGTGAGGAGTAATGTTTTGGATGATTATGGTAGATTAAAAATAAACACAATTGGAAAAGGTGAAGCTATCATTTTTCAAAATGGACACAAAGAAGAAGGTGAATGGAGAAAAGATTCTGTGACTGGTAGGACTGGATGGTTTAATTTTGATGGTCCAGATGGACAACCTATACCACTCAAGCCAGGGAAGATTTGGATAGAGGTTGTGAATGAGAGAGGAAGTGTGGAATGGGGAATGATCGTGAAGAATAAATTGAGACAAAATAGAGATAATGTTGAGATAATTTTTAAATAAAAAAACTGAAGGTTTAACTTTCAGTTTTTTATTTATTGATGTTAAAATTTTGTGCCTCATAATTTGGGAATTCTTTTTTTAAAGGTAACTCATTAAACAAGTCATCAACAAATTTTTCTCTTGCTGAATATTCCAAACCGCTGGTATGTGTTTGGTATACAAGATGAAAGAATTCATGTATAATAGTTTGAATTTGAAATTCTGTATTATTTAAAAGTACATTTATAAATATTTCATTTGGGGTATTAAAATATCCACTACATCCAAATGGGATACAGTAGCAATTAAAAAATACTATTGGATCATTCGGGGCAATATTAGATGAAATAATTTTTTGAATTGCTTGTATTATAGAATCACTACGTTTATCCCATTCTTTCATCAACTTTTCGCATCCACGTTGAAATGATTTAGTATCTATTATTTTCTGTATTTTTTCTTTATTTTCGTGTTCTGAAGTTGATAACTCAGATAGATCAAAAGTATATTTAATACCAGCCTTCTTCATTGTAGGTAAAAAATTTCTAACTACTTCAAGTTGGGTATAAATTTTGTTTTGGTCACAATATATATGCAAATCAATTTTCATAATGTTAACAAAAATTTTAAAAATTGAAGCTCTGGTACATAAAATATATACCAGAGCTCACCTCCCCCTCCCATTTTACATTACACAACGAGCTGATAGACCTCCACTATTTCATCATTGGTAACCATACTGGCACCAAGACATAAAGTATTCTTTATATGTGCCACACTGTGGATTTTTTGAATTTCGAGCAATATGGATCGTGCACGTTCATTGATGAAAACTAAACCTTTGTTTTCAACAAGACATGCATAGAGATCGTTATACTCTTTGCGTATACGGAAGCGTCGTTCTGGTTTCAGTATAGTATCTTCCGCTATTTCAGCTGGTAAAACAATTTGACGATTAGCAATCTCCTTGTTCGTGATGAACCTGTATTTTAGTGCTTTAACGTGATTGTATGCTGTTTTGAGTAATCCCTGAAAGATTGTTTCTTCTTCTGGTCTTCGTATAAACTCATCTGGGATAAAATTGTCTTTGACACCTCGTGAAGCAATACACCCTCCTCCACAGAAATTTGGGCACAGTCTGCAGGACAGAGGAAGATGTTTTAGATATCTCGCTTTTTGGAGTTGTGAAGTCCAGATGTCGATCAGGTCAGTGTCAAAAATATTTCCGACGTTTGCTGCAAGTCCTGAGCAATTTTTTATATTGCCCATGTAATCAATTTGACCGAATGTAACTCCTTGTGAACATCCTCCAATGAACGGCCAGTATTTTACAGGGGCCTTACATAGAGGAAACGCATCAATAAAGAACGCAGGAATACCATCTTCTTGCAGTCTTGCTATCTGTTCAAAGAGAAAATGGTAGTCAGCCAAAGTCAATGAGGTGTAGCGGTCGCTATGAAAGAGACGGTTGACTCCGACACTGGAAGCTCCGTGATCATTGATCATTTCACGAGCAAATTTTTCAAAATTTGAAAGATTGTGCTCATTTGGAGTGAAGGCAACCGCAGGGAGGATACCATACTCCCGCATATAACGAATCGTCTGTGTAGCCCTGTCAAAGGATCCGGGACGCTTTACAATCAAGTCATGGATATTGCGTTGGCCATGCACAGACACAGTACCATTTGTGATTTCTTTTTTAGCCAGAAGTTCAATGTCCTGGCGACACAGAATGGTTCCATTTGTAACAAACGACATGAAAAATCCAAGATCGAAGGCTGTCTCGAGGAGCTCTCGCCACCTCTTGAACATGCTGAATTCTCCACCAAACCAGCGTATTTCAAAAACTCCTTTCTCCGCAAGAATCTTAAGAATCATGGAAAGATTCTCAAACTTTTTATCGGAAGGAATTGCAGGGAGACTATTCGTGTATGGTGTTTCATCGTTAAAGCAAAAAAAACAGCCAATATTACACTTTTCAGTAATTTCAATATTTACCGAGATTGGTGCTTTAAACTTTGTAAGAACGTTTGTCATTTTTTCACCGTTTCCGGAAAAGATGAGAAGGAAGGGGAGGTTTTGGACCTTCCCCTCCTTAGAACAGAACGTACTACAGGCAACGACACATCCCAGCACACTGGGCATTGTCGGCCTGCCGACTACGAGGGGTACCACGGGTCAGGAGACTGGCCTTCTTGACGTTGGTCTTCCGACCGAGGAGCCCCAGGATGAATCTACGCATGTTTTTTCCTCCAACAATGTCTAGGAATAAAACCCTCCATAGAGGGAACTGATGTAAGTTTAGAAAAAAATGTATGCGTTGTCAATAGATGTTAATAAATATTGGTGTATGTTGGAGTGGTGCTATATGATGTAATACTTAAAGAAATTATACAATTAAATGAAAAAACAATTATTAAATAACTAACAATAGTTATACTTTCAGCAATTAATACTGTTTGAGGAAACATAATGTCCGGCTAATTTGGTATGGGGTAGTTTATTTTAAAATTTATAACAGCCAGTCTATCCAATCCTGCCAAATCTTTTTTGATTTCAATACTGCTTTCTGGTAGATATTTTTTTATTAAGATTTTGATTTTGTTGGTTTGAGAAGGATCTATCTCGAGGAATGAGGAAAGGGGAACCCTCCCAGACGGCGGGCAAGTGTGGAATGTGGCTATTTGTTTTAGAAGTTCTTCGTAGAGTGCTAATCCGTCATTATCTGCAACTAAAGCTAGTTTTGGTTCGTGTTGGATTGAGTTTTCTGTTTCAAATTGTTTGTTGGTGAGATATGGTAAATTTGCTGTAATTAGCATTGACTTAAACTGATTTAAACTGATGTTTTTTATAACTGGTTCAAGTAAATTGCCGTGTAAAAATTTTATTTCAACATTATATTTTTTTGCGTTCTTTTTTGCAATACCCAGTGCTTTTGTGGATATATCTACAGCGATTGTTTTAATGTTTTTATGTTTTAATGTTTTAATAACACTAATTGGAATACATCCAGAACCAGTACCAACATCAAGCAACAAAATGTGATTAGGTGATGAAGTGTTTAGGTGTTCAAGTGCAGTTTTCACCATCAATTCAGTATCTGGTCTAGGTACTAAGACATTTTTGTTTACCAAAAAATCAAGTCCAAAAAATTCTTTGTGTCCAATTAGATAAGCTACAGAAATATTCTTTTGTCTTTGCTTTACAAACTTATCAAATTTTATTTTTTGCCAAAAATTTATTTCAAATTCAGGATTGGCAAACAAAAACTCACGGGATTTTTGTATCACATGAGCGAGAAGAATTTCAGCATCTAGTTTGTCGATTTTTTGAGAAGAAGCCACAAGTAATTTTTGTACAGATTGTTTCATAGAGAGTGGTTCTCCCCCTAGTAGGGGGGGTTCCAACCATAGGACTGGTCCGTCCTTTGGCGGAAGAGGGGGTTCATCTTTGAGTAAGACGTTTTATCTTGCTAAAGACCCCTCCTAACCTCCCCTACTAGGGGAGGGAATTTCTAAGACGTTTTATTTGTCTTGTTCAGCATAATCGGCTAGACGCATTTTTTCAGTTATTTCTTCAAGATTACCATCTAAAATTTTGGCAATGTTGTTCCAACTTTCTTTTATTCTGTGGTCGGTTATTCTGTCTTGTGGATAGTTGTAGGTACGAATTTTTTCACTGCGGTCTCCGGTACCAATTTGGCTTTTGCGTTTTTCGGAAGCTTCGTCTTCACGTCTTTGGCGCTCTACTTCATAAAGACGAGCACGAAGAACACCCATTGCTTTTATTCTATTTTGTTGTTGAGATTTTTCATCCTGACATTGAACAATAGTTCCAGTTGGCAAATGGACGATACGCACAGCTGAATATGTTGTGTTGACACTTTGTCCACCATTGCCACCAGCACAATAAGTATCAATACGAAGATCTTGTGGATTGATTTCAAATTCTTTTTCTTCCACTTTTGGCATGACGACGACGCTAGCAGTAGAAGTATGAATACGTCCGGATTTTTCTGTTTCAGGAATTCTTTGTACGCGGTGAACTCCCATTTCATATTTCATTTCTTTGTAAACATTGCGTCCTTCAATAGAAAAAATTACTTCTTTGAAACCGCCAATACCAATTTGGTTGGAATCGATCAAATTTGTTTTCCAACCTTTGTGGTCAGCGTATTTCATATACATACGCATAAGTACGCCAGCAAAAAGAGTAGCTTCGTCACCACCAGCACCAGCACGGATTTCCATAATGACATTTTTCTTGTCCATTGGATCTACTTCTCTAGTCATTTCCGAAAGTTCTTCTTCTAGTTTTTCTTTTTTTATTTTTGTTTCTTCCAAATCTAGCTCTGCCATCTCAACAAAATCAGTATCTTCATTTGCTACTATTATTTCTTCATTAGCCCTCAAATCACTTTCTAGTTTTTCTAATTCATTTACTTTTCCAACTACTACTTTCAAATCATCATATTCTTGGGCAGCAGTTTTCAATTTTTTTTGGTCAGCAATAACTTTGGGGTCTTGTAGATCCTTTTCTAATTGGGAGAATTTTTGTTGTATATCTATATACTTTTGCAACATATATTTATAAATAGAGATAAAGTGGAGATAAGATTGAGATAATTATAGCATTTTATTGTCGTATTGTCGTACTGCTGTATTGTTGAATTGCTAAATGGCTACATTGTTATTTGTGATTTGAAATTTGTTTGTACCTTGTTACTTATGGTTTAGTTAACTGAACAGCTATTTATTTTTTGCTTTAGATAAATAAAAAACAGGCCAAAGTAAGACCTGTATTTATAATATTTGAAAACTATTTTTCTGTAGATTCTCTTTTGGTAGCACGAGCTGTTCTTTTGGCTTTTTTACCTTTGCGAATACCGGCAACTACTGTTTGTTTTTCCATTTTTTCTTTGAATTTTTCTACACGACGAGCTGTGTCAACAAGTACTTGTTTGCCAGTAAAGAAGGGGTGAGAAGCTGAAGAAATTTCCATAGGAATTTCAAAATATTTAACTCCGTCTACTTCACGAGTTTTGTCTGATTTCAAAGTAGAGGTAGTAAAAAATTCAGCACCACAAGAGGTGTCTATAAAAACGACTGGGCTTACTGATGGATGTATTTTTGGTTTCATATTTAAACGCTGATTTCCGCGGATAATTAAACAGATAGACGCGGATTTAGTTTTTTAATAGCGAGTGGATTATAGCAAGATGTTCTTTTTTTGTCAAGTATTGGCTGTTTATGTTGACTATGAGTTAAGGGTAGTTTATTATATAAATAAGTGAATCACTGTTCTATTGCCCCATTGTTCCATTGTGGTCTAAATATCAAGGTTAATATTACAATGGGTCAGTGGGGCAATGGGACAATATAATTTAACAAAATATTTCCTAAAATTAGCAAAATTATCTTAATCTAACCAAAATATGAACCCAAAAAACGTCCACATAAACAAAGATCTTTGCACAGGTTGTGGTACTTGTAGTGCTATTGCACCCGGTTGCTTTAGTCTAAATGATGATTTCAAAGCAGAAGTTTTGGAAAATGGTAGTTGTGATGAGGAATCTGTACAAATGGCTGAGGAAAGTTGTCCTACTGGGGCGATTGTTTTGGATTAAAACATAAAAACATAAAAACATTAAAACATAAAAACAATCCCGATTAATCGGGATTTATTTTTATTTTATGAAACTCAAATCACTATTAATAACTATTGGTGTCATTGCTTTTAGTTCGTCAGTATAGGGCATCTCTGGAATGTCATTTAGTAAATAGATTTTTTTGTCGGTGCCAAAAGCATGTCCCATTTCCAAAAAAGAATTTCCTCCAATATAACCTGCAACACCTTTCTTTTCCATATTAACAACTAAAACTGCATCGCTCATGTCTATTTTTTTGAAGTGAGATTTTATTAGGTTGTGTTCTATTTTATTTTTGGCTGATTCGGCATGTATGGTATCTGTATTGTCTAATTTTGCGTAATCATTGGCAAACTCAGGCATAAAAATTTCATGACCTGAATTTTTTAGTTCAGTTTCGACTTCGAGCATTTTTTTTGAAGCAGTCATACTTCCACAGATTGTTATTTTCATATTTTTGTAATTAAAGTTATTATTATTTTTCTCAAATATTCTCGTCAAAATTTCTTTACGCAACATGAGATGTGGAGTTACCGCTGTATTATTTTCCATTGACCATTTTTTGAAAAAAATATCGCCAATGATTTCAAGTATGGCTCCTGAGGTAACTAAGATCCAGAAGAGAATTTTGGAGTTCATAATTTTATTCTACCACAACATCTTCTTTTTTTAAATAAACTTTTATTTTTTTCATGAGTTCTTTATATTTTTCTTTATCAAATTTTGGAGCATTTTGCCAATCATAAAACCAAACAGGATTTTTACGGCGTTCTTCTATTTCATCTTTGTATCGTGGGAAGATGTGAGCGTGGAGAGCTGTTTCGGTGTTACCCAAAATTTCGTAATTGATACGATAGCTATCTGTGACAGCAAGTAATGCATCACCAACAATAGCCATATCGTTTAGAAATTCTTCACGTCTTTTTGTATTAAGTGAATTTAGTGAGTCAACTATTGGATCAGCTAATAAAACACAGTAGCCTTCTAGAAATTGAACATCACCAAGTACCAGCCAACCGCTTTTCATTTTACAAATTACAGTTTCATTTTTTCCTTGCTGTGCTTGTGAAACACGTTCGTGGACGAGGGTCATATTATTTTATATTTTATCTAAAACATCTCTTACTTCTTCATCTGAAATGTAAGTTTTCGTAGCATATTTTGCTTCCTCTTCATCAAAGATTTTTACCATAACATAAGTACCTTCTGTTTTACCATTTCCTATTTTGTATTCAGTTATCACACATCTGCCATAGGCATTCCAATCTTGATCGCGTAAATCCATGGGAATTTCTATTTGGTAAAGTCTGTGTTCATTTTTACTAAAATTATTTTTTTTTCCAATTTCAAGTGGATTTGGAATTTTGTCTTTTTCAAGTCTCAAACAAGCTTGAAGTAAAAAGGGATTTCCCATAATGTTTTTATTAGTTTTTAATAGAAGTATTATACCAACAAAACTATCAAACTAGCAACCAAACAAAAACCCCGCCTTTCGAGAAAGGCGGGGTTTTGTAATAATTATTCTGTCGTCTCCCCATCAAAATGTTCTTCTATCTCCTCAGCTTTGGTGTGTTCTACTACACCATCTTTGTGTTCTGGTGGAGAATAGACTGTGTAGAGCTTCATCTCAGTGTCACCAGTATTGAGGATATTGTGTTGTGCTCCTGCTGGGACCACTACAGCGAAATCTGCTTGTAAATCATGTTCAACACCGTCAAGAATTGCTTTGCCTGTGCCTTGCTCAATGCGGATGAATTGATCTAGATGATGGACTTCCATACCAATTTCACTGCCTGGTTGGATGTTCATGAGTACGAGCTGACTATTTTTGGCTGTATATAGCACTCTTCTATAATCTGTGTTTTCTAATGTTTCTTTTTCGATGTTTACGATGTAGCCTTGCATATGTTCGTTATTTAAAATTTAATCTTTGATAATTTTATGTTAAATTAGCCAAAGTTGTTTATAAAATTGTTAAATTGTTATATTGCTTTCTTTTTCTAATCAACAATTTAACAATGTAGCAATTTAGCCATTTCAAACCTATTTATATAATACACCCATCCCACCACAAGTTCAACTGTTCATAGTATGTTTGTAGCTCAACCTTGACAAATTTTCTATAATGTTATATTATTCTAGCCGTTACAGCTTAGCTGAAAACGTTTTATAAACCCCTCACCTTCCTGATGTTTTCCTGCCCGCCGAATCGGCGGGTTACCTGGAAGAGAGGATTAAGGAAAATGCAATATGAAAATTCCTTCAGTCTTGGAGATGCTCCAAGCCGGTGTTCACTTTGGACACAAAGGGTCTCGTTGGTACCCAAAGATGAAACCTTTCATCTTCACACAACGTAACCAAGTACATATCGTGGACTTGGAAAAAACAAAGGCACAATTAGAAATAGTTTTGCCACAGATTAAACAAATGGCTCTGGAAGGTAAACAAATTCTTTTTGTTTCTACCAAACCTCAAGCCAAAGCAATCGTCCGCAAAGCTGCTGAAGATTGTGGAATGCCATTTTTGGTTGACCGTTGGATCGGTGGTATGCTTACCAACTTTCCTGAAATCAAAAAATTGGTAAGAAATTATATGACTCTAAAAGACCAACAAGACAAAGGTCAATTGGGTAAATATACCAAAAAAGAACAATTGGAAATCGGAAAAAAGATTGAAAAAATGGAAAAATATTTATCAGGTTTGGTAAGTTTGGACAAATTACCTGACGCAGTATTCATTCCATCTATGCAAGCTGAAAAAACTGCAGTAACCGAAGCCAATCGTATGGAAATTCTAGTGATTGGTGTTTGTGATACCAATGCTAATCCAAACAAAGCTGATTATGTAATCCCAGCCAACGACGACGCTGTCAAATCTATTGAAATGATGGTCGGATTAGTACGTGATGCTGTCAAAGAAGGTGTGGCTGAAAAAACAAAAGAAGTTGCTTCTGTAAAAGTTGAAGATAAGAAAGAAAACGTTGTTAAATAAGTTTTGAAAATTTCTAACCTGTCTGCCGACAGGCAGGTTCACCTAATTTCTAATTACTAATAAAATTTTTGAATTTCAAATTTTATTAGGTGAATTAGGTATTAGGAATTTTGAATTTTTTCTGTGGCTTAATATCTGAACTTTTTTAGTTCAATATTATCTTACAAATAAAATTATTCATTCTTAAATACAAAAACTATGTCTATATCTGCTTCTGAAATTGCCAAGCTTCGTGCTCAAACTGGAGCTGGCATGATGGATTGTAAAAATGCTTTGGAAGAATCCAATGGAGACTTCGAAAAAGCAATTGATTGGTTACGCACAAGAGGTGATGCCAAAGCTGCCAAGAGATCTGGTAAAATTGCTGCTGAAGGAAAAATATTTACTTACCTTCACGGTGCTGGCAAAATTGGTGTGATGTTAGAACTAAATTCTGAAACAGACTTCGTAGCTAAGAATGAAAATTTTTTGAATTTAGGCAATGACATCGCTATGCATATAGCTGCGATGAATCCAAAATATCTTTCTCGTGATGAAGTTTCACAAGCTGATATGGATAGAGAAAAAGAAATTTACCGCGCCCAACTTACTGCCGAAGGTAAACCAGAAGCTATGATTGAAAAAATCTTGGAAGGCAAGATGGGTAAATTTTATTCAGAAGTTTGTCTTCTAGAACAAGCTTTCATCAAAGATGAAGACAAGACTATTGAACAATTACTGACAGCTACTTCTGGATCAATTGGTGAAAAAATCAGTCTTCGTCGCTTCGCTCGTTATGAACTTGGTGAAGGTATTGAAAAGAAAGTTACTGACTTTGTGGCTGAAGTGAATGAACAATTGGGAGCGTAAATGTTGATAAAAATATTTCCGCCAAAGGCGGATCAGCCTATGGCTGAAAAACAATCCTGATTAAAAGGATTGTTTTTTTGTTTATTTTTGGAAAATAAATAAATGTTCGTGCATTATTAATAAAAAATTAAGTTCTTTTGATTTTTTTACCCAGAAACCTGTCGCTTTGCAGTTGTGTTGTTGTTTTATTATGTCTTCTTTTAGTTTG
>Ga0210006_1000937_pt1 | contig 21036 bp, 22 predicted proteins | sample CryGey02umfilter_2_FD_185452 | JGI IMG/M metagenome (GOLD analysis project Ga0210006, IMG submission 185452) | Groundwater microbial communities from aquifer in Utah, USA - Crystal Geyser 4/10/14 0.2 um filter (SPAdes) (version 3) | ecosystem: Environmental > Aquatic > Deep subsurface >... | reverse complement strand
CCTAAAGAAGGGCACATACAACCAACTCTGAAGGAATATATATCTTTTTACAATTATTCACGGCCTCACCTTTCGCTTAATTGTCTTACTCCGTCTCAAATGTTGCCAAGGTGCTGAGGTAACTACGTGTATGACGGTTGTGTATCACCATTAAATGAAGTGGGTTATTATTTCGTATTTCTTCAATCGACATTTGCTATGCTTCCGTCTATCATGTACCCAATGAATCCCATCGTTCTTCTCAACAAACCCCTCTCCCTCACCCCCCTTCAAATGATCAAAAAACTCCAAATACTCAAACCTGAGTATATAGGAATGAAAATTGGGTATGCAGGGCGTCTGGACCCCATGGCTGAAGGACTGCTCCTTCTTCTTGTTGGTGATGAAAATAAACACAGAAAAGAATACGAACGACTCGATAAAACATATGAATTTGAGGTTCTTTTGGGTCTTGAAACTGACAGCTATGACGTTCTTGGATTGATACAGCAAGACATTAATGCAACTCAATTGCAAGATGTCAGAAAAACGGTCAAATCGCTATTGGAAACATATATTGGTACTTGGGAACAGCCCTATCCCCCCTATTCTGCAGCACGAGTGAACGGAAAACCACTGTATTATTGGGCACGGGAAGGAAAAATCGATCAAATAACAATCCCCAGTAAAAAAATCACCATCCACTCAATCAAGCTCAACAACATATTTAAGGTCAATCTTGCAGATATATATCCAGAAATTGTCTCAAGAATCCAAACAGTCGAAGGAGAATTTCGCCAAAAGCAGATTTTATCCTGTTGGAAAGCGGTTTTCACAAATAATCCCGATTGCAAACTCATCAAACTCCCTTGTACTGTTTCCTGCTCAAGTGGCACCTATGTCCGATCTATTTCACACTCGATTGGCACAGATCTAGGTGTTGGAGGGATCGCCTTGTCCATCAAACGTACTGTGGTGGGTCCATATACCCTCCAGACTGCCATACACCTTTAAATCAGGTAAAACTGGATAGCGCTCATCGCAAGCAGGCTCACGAGCTGATATCCACCATCAACAAGGGTGAGAAGAATTGGCTTTTGTTGATACGAGTTGGTGATAAGTATTGTTGTAGCTGAAAATCCAACCCAGACCATTGCACCAAAAATGAGTGCCTGAATGAGCGTCTCTACCTCAAACTCGACAATAAAGTAATTCAAGACAGTTGCCATGATAAAGGCTGCAATTGCACTGCTGATTACTGCCTTAATCATCTTATCCTTGTCCATAGTATCCATATTGAGACCGACCAATTTTTGCCATACTTTTCCCAGAAATGCCCCCGAATACCAAAATGAGCCAATAATCATATACGAAACCACCGAAAGTAAAATTCCTCCAATTGACATAGGTATTTCCTCCAATATTAATTAATAATTATTAATCCAATAATCTGACTTCATGTTCTCACAAATTATATTACAATCATTATATGATAAATGAAAAATTTCGTTTGTTTGCTCAGAAAATATCTCTTATTGCAGGCAGACCACTAACATTTCTTCTTGCTGTTGTTGTCATAATTTCGTGGGGTTTTTCTGGGTCATTTTTTAATTATTCAGATACCTGGCAACTTGTTATAAATACGAGCACGACCATCATCACCTTCCTCATGGTTTTTATCATTCAAAATACCCAAAACCGTGATGCTCGGTCTATTCAACTCAAACTTGATGAGCTCATACGATCCACCAAGTCCGCTCGTAATTCGCTTCTTTATCTTGAAAACCTTGAAGACGATGAGATTGATCGATTGAGTGAAGAATTTCAAAAAATCTACCAAAAAGAAATGAGGAGACGTGGAAGAGTCAAAAACGGATCATTTTAGTTTGGTTCAATAAGCGATGGCAGAGTGAGTGGACAGGATAAGCCAAGACATATTCTTCGATTAAATATCACCTGCTCAAGAGTCCATACGATTCCAAGAACCGCAACAATTAAAATCATTCCAATTACCGCAGCTTGTATTTTTTCTCGCGCCGCTTTTACCGAATCCTTGTCTCCTCCTGATGTTACCCACGCAAGCGCTCCAAGAAGAAGATAAAACAGTCCTGCAAGACCAGCAATGACAAAGAATGCACGGATGGCAAAGGTCAAAAGATCTCCGAGAGTTGGAATTTTGAAACCAAACTCGTCAATATTAATACTTAACCCTTCTCGCACAATCTCCTCTTGACTGAGCACAATTGATGAAATGGCGGTTTTATCAACACTTGACGTATCAAATTCAGCTGAGATGGGTTCGCTCACATCACTCAGAAGCACAATGGCATTTTCGGCAACATCAATTTCTTTAATTGGTCCATCTGCCGCAACTATCCAATTGGTAAGCTCTCCTTCCGGAAGTAAAAAGGATGCCGCATATTTTCTCTCAACGTCATTTGCTTTCGTAAATTCTCCAACCACATAGAGTCTATTTTTGTAAATAGCCATATCATTCACTATTCCATTGAGTTGTGGATTCCAGGAAGTGATAACTCTCTTTTCCGTATCATAGGATGCCAAAAACTGCTTGTCTGTGTCAACCATTTGTGTAAAAGACCCTCCAACAAAAACCGTATTTTCAAACTGCGCAAATGAATTTACCGGAAAATTTGTTCCGGTATAATCAGTAAGTATTTTTTTTGTATTAATATCAAAAATAGCACTATTCTTTTGGAGAACTCCATCAACCATCTCAAATGATCCTCCAATAAACAATAGATTTTTGCCAATTTCCAAATCAAACACCGGGCCATCCGTATCTATTTGCCAGTACGCAAACCGTTTATCCTTTAGATTGAGAATAATCATGTTATTTCGCTCAACCAATGGACCATTATTCAGTTGCGCTTCAGAAAAATCACCGGATATAAAATACACATTATCTTGTTGAATTTTGTCAGAAACGGTCCCATCGATTTGTACAACCATTTCATTTGACGCCTGGTTTTGTGCATCAAAAAGGGCGCCCTCTGCATTGACGGGAGCGAGAATCGTCAATCCCATGATTGAGAAAAATAGTGCTGTCGCAAGATAAATGTTCAAAAACTTTTTCATAGACAATAAATTTATTAGCCTATAATATTATAGCACACTTTCCCTTGAATTCAGTCTGATACAATCAATTTTATGGGATATAGTCGCACATATCAAGGAATCATTTGGACCAATCATGCATTAGAGCGGCTCAAAGATCGTAAAATCCCCCAAGAATATGCCTGGAAAACATTTCGCTTCCCCGATGGCTCAAAACAAGGTAAATCTGGTGGGAGCCAAGAGTTTACCAAAAAAATTGATTCTTACTCGGTTACGCTCATAGCAAAGCAAAATGATAAAAAGGAATGGATCATTCTTTCAGCATGGATTGACCCACCAATTCAAGGATCAATTGATGTAAAAGATCACCATAAAACAAAAGGGTCGACCGTATCTTGGATTGTCAAAACAATCTTTAAGATGTTTAAAATAACCTCATAATATCCCCTCTCTTGATCATTCTTGCATATCAAGTACAATGAGTACCGGAGTTACCATTTACCCTTATTTTTTATGTCACATCAATTACCGGACCTTTCATATGACTTTAGTGCGTTAGAACCACATATTGACGAGCAAACCATGCATATTCATCATGATAAGCACCATGCAGGATATGTTGCGAAATTAAATGCAGTTATTGAAAAAAATCCAACACTTGAGGGGAAAGACCTCGTTGAGCTCATGAAAGGCGTTGATTCACTTGGACTATCAGAAGAAGATAAAACTGCTTTTATTAACAATGGTGGAGGCCATCTCAATCATTCTCACTTTTGGGAGATTATGGGACCAGAAAAGCAGGTTGATGAAGCTCTTCAAGAAAGAGTAAAATCAACGTTTGGATCGGTAGAATCGTTTAAAGAAGAGTTTGGAAATGTCGCAACAACTCGGTTTGGATCAGGCTGGGCATGGCTTGTCGATTCTGTTGGAGAATTGAAGATTTACTCGACTCCAAATCAAGATTCGCCCTATCTTAAGGGCGACACCCCTCTCATTGGACTTGATGTCTGGGAACATGCATATTATCTCAAGTATCAAAACCTGAGACCAGACTATATCAAGGCATGGTGGAATGTGTTGAAGGTTCTGGAATAAAAACATGAGAAAGTAATTGAGCGAAGATACCAATATTCTAGACGATTCGGAAACCGTGAATGAAATGAACGGAAGGGGCCCCGCTAAGTATAGAAAATTCGGTGTCGAGCGAAATTGACTCACTATGAAATGGTTATTTCAGTAGCACGACCCGTGCTGGCGCTCCATCAATACCCACATATTTGAGTGGAAATGCGACCAAGATATATTCTCCTGGCTCAACTTGAGAAAGATCGATTCCCTCGATGATTGGAATATCTTTTTCTAAAAGAAGTGTATGAGGTCTATTATCTTGTGAGTCTTTTTGCTTTATGGAAAGATAATCAATTCCGACCAGAATTGCTCCAGCTGCTGCCAGATATTCAGCGCCTTCTGGTGAGAGATACACAAAATCAGGATGAAATTCATCAAATCCTCGCAAAGAATTGGTGGTTTTAAGAAGTATTCGCTCACCATTCAAAACCGAATGAGATTCTAACGTATCTCTTGATATTGAACTTGTATCTCCCGTACAATCGAGGACCCGGCACGAACCCATAAAAATATCAAGGGGAAGCTCGTCAATACTTTTTGCATCAGTTATTGCGTGTCGTGGCGCGTCAATATGTGTACCGTTATGCGACCCTGAGGTGATTTGAGAAATAATCGATTTACTTGCTTCACTTTTGATCTCTTCAATCTTTATTTGCGGATTTCCCGGATACACAATGGTCTTTTCGGTTAATGGAATGGAAATATCGATGATTTTTGAATAGTTCATTTTTTTATGTAATTAATAGTAAATACGAGCGAAGATACCAATTTTCTAGACGATTCGGAAACCGTGAATGAAATGAACGGAAGGGGCCCCGCTAAGTATAGAAAATTTGGTATCGAGCGAAATTGAAATAAAACAAGATTCCTGCCTTCCCTCCAGAGGCGGGCAGGCGCAGGAATAACAATTATTTTTTCTTTACTGGGTGTCCGCCAAATTGCCCTCGAAGAGCTGATACCACTTTCCCCACATAGCTTGGATTTTCCTTCGACTGCACGCGAAACTCATATGATTCTTTTATCACCGGTACTGGCTCATTCATCTCTTCTGCCGTCTCAACGGTCCATTTTCCCTCTCCACTATGACTGATGGATCCAGAGATCTCATCAAGATTTGCACCAAATTCTTTGTACGCTTCGGAAAGCCACCCGATAAGTCGCGATTCTATCACACTTTTTTGATTATAAATCCGTGCAACTTCACCCATATCAAGGTTGAAATCAGACTGTTTCATCACATTAAATCCCTCTCCTATAGCCTGCATCATGCCATATTCGATCCCATTATGTACCATTTTTACAAAATGACCAGCGCCAACACCTTCAAAATGTGCATATCCCTTTTCAACCGAAACATCTTTATACAACTGCTCAAGTTTGGTAAATAGTTCTTTTGCTCCCCCAACCATGAGACACGCGCCATTTCGTGCACCTGCTGGCCCTCCTGACACGCCAACATCAATATATTGTATTCCTTTTTCTGAAAGTTTTTGAGCTCGGGGCGCGTCATCTTTGTAAAACGAGTTTGCCGCATCCACCACAATGTCTCCTTTGTTTAAATATTGTGCAATACCATCAGTTCCGAAAATAGCTTCTTCTGTCGCGTCTCCAGCGGGAAGCATGAGCCAAATAATGCGTGGTTTTTGTTCAAATTTTGAGGCCAGTTCTTGATATGAATATGCCGGAATCATTCCTTCTTTTGCCGCTTCATCAACTTTTTCACGCGATCGATTCATGACAATGACGCGCCAGCCTTTTGCATTAAGTTGCTGTGCAATTCCTTTTCCCATTTTTCCTAGCCCTACGATGCCAATTTCGTGATTCATATGTGTTAATTAACTTTTTATTTCAATATTTTTACCTTTTTCATACTCAATGAGCTGAGGAATATTTTGATTTCGCCATGTTTTTATGATCGGCTCGATAAACTTCCATTCGCTCAAGATTTCCTGAGTTGAAACAAATAATGTCTGATCTCCTCGAATAATATCAAATAAGAGCGATTCGTAATCATCGACAAAAAGCTCTTTACTGTATGCTTTATTATAATCAAACCCAAGCTCATGTTCGGCTGTTTCATTGGAAAACCCCGGTTTTTTGGCAAAAAATTTCATCGTAATTTTCTCATCTGGCCTGATGTGATAATGTAATGTGTTTTTCTGCTCTCCCTCAATGCCGTAAAGACAGAGCGGTGTTTCTTTAAAGGTCACGACAACTTCTATCATCTCGCGCTCCAAAGCCTTGCCACTTTCCAAAATAAGAGGTACTCCGTCAAAATCGGGAAGATCTGATCGTGCCACTATCCGAAAATATGTTTCGGTTTGTGATTTGGGGTAAACTCCCTTTTCTTGAAGATACCCGTTGTATTGACCTCGAAATGTCTTTTTTCCTACCTCTGATGCGTCCATGATATGAAGAGATGCAAGAGCTTCACTTCGTTTGTTTTTGATATCTTCTGGAATAAATTTGTATGGATGATCCATGATGAATAATCCCAAAAGTTGAAGCATATGATTTTGACCAACATCGCGCAGTGCACCAACCTTATCATAAAAATCTCCACGACCCTGTACATCCAAATATTCAAGAAGACGGACTTCAATTTTTTCAATATAATTTTTGTTCCACGATGGAGTAAGGAATGAATTACTGAAGCGAAACACCAAAATATTTTTGACCGTTTCTTTTCCTAAATAATGGTCGACTCGATAAATTTGTTCTTCTTTAAAAAGAGTTCCGAGCTGTGTATCAAGTTCAAGTGCGGTTGTGAGATCGGTACCAAATGGTTTTTCAAGAATAACGCGCGTCCATCCTTCTTCTGGACTACATGGCTCAGTAAGACCAGAATTATGAAGGTTTGTGACGATATCTGAATATGATGCAGGAGGAACAGCCAGATAAAAAAGTTTATTCGAGCAAATACTCCACTCGCCATCAATGCGTCCCAATGTTTTTGCCAGATCTTCATACGCACTTTTTGTGCTAAAATCCCCTTTTACATAGTAAAATGCTGCCAGAAACGCATCAAATTGCTCTGGATCTTTGTATTTTTGAGACTCCATAATTTCACGAAGATATGTTTGAAGTTTTTCATCATCATAGTCACGTCGAGAAAATCCATAGACGCGAAAGCGTGCAGGAAGTCGTTTTTTTCGATATAAATGATAGAGTGCTTTGAGAATTTTCTTCTTTACCAAGTCTCCAGTCACGCCAAAAATGACAAATATAGTCGGTAATTCAAACTTCGGTAGGGCAGTTATTGCATTCATACGTTTAGATTATACACGAGTTGCATGCTCCACTATTCTCTTTAAAATCGCAAGAGAGGATGCATAGGTTGCCTCTACTCCTTCATAGCCCAAGTTACGCGTTCCAAGAGTAATTGCCTTGGTATACGGCGTATCAGAGGCATAGTGAATAATGCCGATATCTATTGGGTCTCGACTCATTATTATTTCTTCTTCTTCTGGATATCGATTAAAATGAGTTGTCTCATATAATGCATTGAGATAGGGACCATCCTCCATCTCGATAATTGAATATCCTTTATCAAAAAACTTCCGAATCACCTCATTGGGGTGAAGAAGTGTTCCTTTTGTCGAAACGACCATTTGGTTGTCGACAACCGAGCCGGTTTTAAATTCTTTGAAATACTCTTTGGTAAAAGCATTTTCGAGTTGATACGTATTATTTGTATAGGTATCAAATATTTGCTTTGGCAAACCAATATCTCCCAAATTCCCTTTGAGAAATGAGGCTTTCCCGAGAATGTATACGCCTTGTGGATTATTCACATTGCGAAGAATGGTAGATAACACCATGTAGGCACCGGATCCGAGAGGATAATCAATATTTAGGATATGTGCTTCAGAGTTTGCAAGAGAAGCAAGGTCACAATCAAGCTTTCCGGCAAGTCCGGAATTTTGAATGGCTTTCAAAGGAATAACCTGTGCATTGATATCCAAATAGTGTTTGGCTTCAATAAAATCAATTCCTAAAGATCGTTCATACTTTTCCCGTTGTTTTCTCACTTCCGGATGATCTACTTCATATTTTTTGAGAATGTACCAGAGAAAATTTTCACGCGATCCATCATACTCTCCTTTTTCGATTTGTTTCCAATATTCAAGAAGTCGTTCCATTTTGTGCTCTTCAAGGTAGGAAATAAGCTCCGGCTCAACCTTGGTCACCCAGCCCGTGAGATTGTTTACAATGCTATGGGTATTTGAAGAAATAAAATAAAATGGCTTGTTCCGCAAATCTTTATGTTGAGTGTTTTCGATTATATACTCAAACCATCGTTGAGCCGCCTTTTTATAATCGACATAATGGCCGCGAAGAAGTCGGATGGAAAAGGAAAGTTTTTTTGATTTAATTATTTCGAGTCGCTTCATTGTGTCAGTATCCCAAATACGAGAAATCCTTCTCCAATTGTCATCATCAATTTCTAATATTCTTTGCACCTCATCCTCGTTTGATTGATCAAATTTTTTGGAAAATGATTGCAATTTGTGGTGAATTTTATTCCACTCAATCGAAAAGGATGTCAGGAGCCCGACCATATCATCAAGGTCGGTGACTGAGTTTATATATGTTGCGAGCGTTTTCTCACCATCAAAATACATTTTCCGGCGGCGCGCGGGAGCATGAACTTCCTCCCATACGTCAATCTCAAAGCTCTCCCGTGCAAAACTTTCGGCAATCTGTGCCATGACAATATCTTGCGCTTCATGAATAATACGAGGAAGTCGAAGAAAAGAGTACATAAAAGCTTCAATATCAATTGAATTAGTTGCAGCATGCTTATGCAAAGAAGGACTCATCTGTTGATATAAATCGATAAACTGATCGATTTTCAATACTCCGTTCTTTTGCAAATACGAGCGGTATGCGGTGGTAAAGGCTTTTGTTGACGATGGAATAGTATTCATTGGGATTATTGTATCAAAAAATTAGATTGGACCTGAACCATCGTCGATTAGGCTTTTACATTGATTTTATTTATGTCATCAAGTAGTATAACTAACATAAAGTTAGTGTTAGTATCACATACTCATACTGTTTTCCGCTATAGCAATAATGTTTATGGGAAGAAAATATTTACTCTTATAGGAGCTGCCATAATTAGGGTATGATTTAGAAAGATGTATTATGATTCGATTTTCCAGAAGAGAAGACTATGCAATTGTAATCATAGGAACGCTTGCAGAGGCATTTAAAAAGCGCCTTGTTCCCCTTTCTGACATAGCAAAAGAATATAAGATTTCTTCATTATTTTTACGAAATTTAGCAAACGAATTACGTGAAGCAGGTATTATTAAAGCCGTTGAAGGAAAAAACGGAGGATATTATCTCACGAGAGATCCTCATGAGATAAAAATGGGAGAAATACTGAGTATTTTTTCAAAAAAACAACATTTGATATGTTGTCCGGCAAATATTAATAGTAATTTCAAAAGAATATGTCCGAAAGAAAAGTATTGTGTTGCAGGCAATGTTTGGAGAGGACTGAATAAGGAATTCATGGATAAAGTATATAGCTTGTCATTAAAAGCTTTTCTTGAATATAAACCAAAAATAGATATCTAACACTTGATTAGTGTTAGATAAGTTTTTTAGAATTTCTTTATTCGATTATAAATTTAAAAATGCATTATGTTTTCTTCACTTCTTATCACATTTCGTGAAACTCTTGAAGTGGCAATCGTTGTTGGAATTGTTCTCACTTTTCTCACAAAAACACATCAAAATATCTTTAAAAAATTTGTGTGGTACGGTGTTGGTGTAGGAGTTGCAATTTCAATCATTCTTGCTTTTGTGCTTGAAGTGTTCTTTGGGGGATTTGAAGGAAAGTCTGAAAAAATTTTCGAAGGGGTACTCATGTTTGTGACTGTTGGTTTTTTGACATGGATGATCATGTGGATACACAAACAAAAAAATATTGCCAAACGATTGACAGAACAAGTTGCCCTTCATGCAAAAGAAGGGTATGGCTTAGGTATATTCATTCTTATTACCAGTGCGGTATTTCGTGAAGGTGTCGAAACCGTTTTATACCTGAAAGCAAGTAGTTTAGCAGGTGCATCTAGTCAATTATTTGGCGCGGTGATCGGCATAATGTCAGCTGTAGCATTTGGATATGCGCTTTTTCGCTGGGCAATAAAGGCTAACTTGTCTTCGGTATTTAATATCACCAGTGTCTTTTTGCTCCTTTTTGCAGCAGGTTTGCTCGCACATGGCGTCCATGAATTTCAGGAGGCAGGACTGTTACCATTATTTTCTTTTGATCCCTTGTTCAACATATCTCACATTCTGGATCAATCAAGCACATTGGGAAGTGTATTGAGAGTAGTTTTTGGCTATACAAGTAGACCATCACTTCTTGAACTTATCTCTTATAGCACTTATTTCATGTTTGTTTATTGTATTAAGAAAGTTACCGATCAAAAATTAGCAAAACAAACTCCATCCAGAATTAACCGTTTTTTATAAATTATTGAATTGAGATCTTCATCAAATTGCAGTGGTACTCATAGCTTTCTCAAAAGCGAAGAATGTAAATTACACCAATCTACAGAATAGGATAAAAATATGATATTTATTTTGACTTACGTTTAAAGAAAAAATACACGAGTGAACTCGTTTCTAGTAACGCAAAGATGCCAATGACTACGGTCCATAATCCAGCTTCATTGAGCGCAACATGGAGAAAAATGGTCCACGCCATGATATAAGCAAGTGAATGAACTCTCCGCCACCACACTCCCATCTTCTTCACACTCAGGTCATTGGAAGTGAGAAATAAGAGCGTCATTGGATACAATGTCAAAAATCCCAATATTTCAAATACGGGAGGATTCAAATTCAGGGGCACTCCCGCCAAAACAATGGGAAGCATTCGGAGAGCCAGGTAATGAAACAGGCCAAATAAAAATGCCGTCACACCGACCTGGCGACGAAATAGCATCAGAATCTGTGTGATAGGTGATACAAGTTTAAATCGGCGCGCAATTCCCGGAAGCATTGATAATGAAAAGTAAACAAGAGCAAATACACCGCTGACTGTTCCCCATTCATATACGACTTCTCGATTGGTCTGAAGACTGATCAGATATGCAGAGTATCCGATCATCCCAACAATATACATATACTGTCCATAAAAAACCAATATCATGGTTTTTTTATGTTTTGCAAAAAACTGAAATATTGATTGTGTATTGGAATCTAAACTCATCGTATTTATAATAGGACACATCAACTATTTGCGCAACCACCATGATCATATCAGTATATAAACCAAAAGGAATTACCTCATACGATGTGATTCGAAAGCTGAAAGAAAAATATCCCAGAGAAAAAATCGGACACGGTGGTACGCTTGATCCACTTGCTGAAGGAGTTCTAGTAGTCGGGATCGGGCGAGAGGGCACACGACAACTTCAGATCATTCTCAAAGGAACAAAAAAAACGTACGAAGCTACCATTGAACTGGGAAAAACATCTCTTACAGACGATTCTGAAGGACCAATTATCAACACAAATAATTCTCATATTGTTCCCACTGAACAAGAATTAATAGCGGTACTTTCCTCCTTTAAAGGAACAACGCTCCAAACACCTCCAAAATATTCAGCGGTTAAAATCAACGGTGTTCCCGCATATAAACGAGCACGTCGTGGCGAGCAGTTTGTACTTCAACCAAAAAATATCATCATTCATTCAATAAAACTTTTAAAATATGATTTTCCCCATGTTCAAATAGAGGTTGCGTGTGAATCTGGCGTCTATATTCGTTCGCTCGCACGAGATGTCGGAACTAAACTAAAAGTAGGAGCTTATGTTTCGTCTTTAATTCGCACCGCTGTTGGCTCATATACCCGAAATGATTCGATCAATCTTTCTTAAAAACTCAGTAATGCTCCTCAATAAACCACACGAAATACATGTATCTATTGTTTTTTAAAATGAATCTGTGCATAGTTATAAATAGGCAAGCATATTACCCATTAATTGCCTATTGAAAGGTGGTGAACTCATCCATGGCTCCAAAAAAAACTAAAAAAACAGTCGCAAAAAAATCAGTGAAAAAGGCAGTAAAAAAAGTAAAGAAACCAGTGAAAAAGATTGTTAAGAAACCAGTGAAAAAGGCAGTAAAAAAAACGGTGAAAGCAAAGAAACCAGTAGCAAAAAAACGAACCGTTAAAAAAACCAAAAAGGCAAAGAAATAATAGTAGGCTTTAACCTTCATAAACACAAATAAACCACAGAAATTTCTGTGGTTTATTTTTTTTAATTAATTTGACGTCTGTCTGATTTCATTATATAATGCAAACAAGTTGCATTAATATATGATACCTCAGCACATCTCAAAACTCCAAGAAAAAGGCTTTCGAATGACTCAAGCTCGATCTTCAATTATTAATCTTCTTGAAAATACCGATCATCCACTCACGGCATCAAGTATTCATAAAATACTCAAACGCATTGGGGTTACTACAAATATAACCACTGTGTATCGAGAAATAGAGTTTCTTCTGAAGGAGCGCATCATTGAGAAAATTCCTCTTTTGGATAATGAACTTCATTATGAAATAACGGGGAGAGCTCATCATCATCATCTTTTTTGTACTTCTTGTTCAAGCATAAAAGACATTGTGCTACAATCAGAAAAGGGTCTTCTCGAAGAAGTTCATGACGCTTCTTCGTATGATATAACCCGACACTCATTGGCATTTTTCGGCACATGTCCGGACTGCAAATAACCATGACACTTTTTTGGATCATTCTCATCAATCTCGCCATCAGCCTTCTATCTTTTGTAGGCGTGTCAACATTTGCATCTAAAAATCTATTAAAAGGAAAACTCACCTGTATTTTTATTAGTTTTTCTGCAGGAGTCTTGTTGTCAGCAGCATTTTTAAACATGCTTTCTGAAGCAATTCATGTTGGTGGAGAGGGTATTCTTATTTATACGTTATTGGGCATTGTATTTAGCTTTTTCATGGAACGTTCTGTTTTGTGGTATCACCATCATCATGATAATACACATAACATTAAACCATCAGGATCATTAGTATTGTTTGGCGATGCGATTCATAATTTTATTGACGGCGTTGCAATTGCGGCGACCGTCACGATCTCACCTATGGCTGGAATCTCGGCGGCAATCGGTATTGCGGCACACGAGATACCACAAGAATTTGCAGATTTTATGATTCTTGTTCATTCAGGATATGAGAAAAAACGAGCATTGTTTCTCAATTTTCTTTCTGCACTCACTGCGGTTGCCGGAGGTATTGTTGGATACTTCTTTGTGAATAGAATTGAAGGCGCACTGCCGATTGCTCTTGCCATGACCGCAGGAATATTTATCTACATTGCTGCAGCTGATCTCATTCCCGAATTACATGAAGACCATCATAAACAAAGCTCATTGACTCAGATCATTCCATTTGTCGTTGGAATTATATTAATCTTTGCGTTATCTTCTTAAACACCGAGCGCATTCGTGTATTGTTTTATCAACTTACTTACCACTTTCTTTTCTCTCTGAAGTTGATGGATCCACATTTGTAGAAGTTTCAGACCCTCAGCCGTTGTTCGATACATCACACGCTCTGGTCCCTCCGCACTCTCTTCATGATATTTGGTCACATATCCTCCACGATGCAGTTTAGCTAAACAACGATATAAATTTCCGATATTTACTTCACAAATTAATTTAATTTTTAAATCCTTTTTAAGTTTATAGCCATAACTTGCCTTTTTTGACAGCAAAAATAAGATGCAGGGTTCATAATAATTTTCGACAATAATGTGTGAGGTATTCTCTCTCATACTATATGTAAGTTTACATATAGTTGAACGATTTTGTCAATCATGAGCTTTGAGGATTTTTTTGAGGTACTAATAGTACCGTTTGCGCGGGAATATGCGTTTGAAGTAATTCTCCAGGTTGCTGTTGAGCTTGCGAGTTGGCATTTTCATGAGGAGTAGGTGATACTACTTGCCGTGCTGTTGAAGGAGCTGCTTGATTTGATAATTGTGGTAATGCTTGTGGAATCGGAGCTGGTTTTATCTCAGAAGTATTTGATGCTGAAAACGGAACTTTGGGAAAAACCACCGAGAACTGCGTTCCTGTATTTTCGATGCTTTCAACAAAAATCTTCCCGCCCATTTTTTCCGTCAATTCTTTAGTGATCCATAATCCAAGACCAGTTCCAGGAACATTTTTTGTTTTATCATTGTAAATACGAGAAAATTTATCAAACAAACGATTCATTTTTTCAGGAGGAATTCCTACTCCCGTATCTTTGATACTCGTCTTGATACTCTTTTCCTCAAGCTCATGCATAACGGTGATTGTTCCTTCTAAAGTATATTTGATCGAATTTCCGATCAAATTGATAAATATTTGCTCAAGCTTGTTCTTATCCCCTTTTACGAATATTGGAGTATCACATTTCTGATAGACAAGCGATAATTTTTTATTTTGAGCTTCTGGAACAAGCTGATTTATTACATTAGTCACAATTTCTCGTAGATCTTGTGTTCCCATTTCAAGCTTCATTCGATTCATTTCAATTCGAGATACGTCAAGAAGATCGTTTACCAAAATGCTCAATCTATTTGAACCAGCTAATATTTTGACGACTTCATCAAGCATTTCAGGACTTTCTTTTATGCGTTCATTTTTTTCTAAAAGAAATGCGTAATTTTTGATGATGGTGAGAGGAGTTTTGAGTTCGTGTGCGGCAATAGAAATAAAATCATCCTTCAAATTATCAATCTCTTTGAGCTTGATAAATGCAGCCGCTCGCTCAAAGAGACTAAAATGATTGACCAATAACAATAGAATGACAACAAGCGTAATGAGAAGGATTTTAATCGAGTCATTGACTGTACGTTGTGTTATCTCATCAATCTGTGCAGCTGAAACATAGGTATTTATCACGCCAACTTTTTTGTCATTTTCATCGTACATTGGTGATGCAACGAGCCACATTCGCTCAGCAGGGCGGTCCCCAAGAGCAGCATTTATTTCTTTAGAAAATGCCTTATCAGCGCTGAATGCTAAGTGATTTAACACGGGATCATACACCGCACGAGTGAGCGATGCAGTTGTCGTAAAGGAAAGATTCTCCTGATCTTTCAGTCGAAAAACTTCGACTGCTCGAATTTCTGGAAGATCAAAAACAAGCTCATCCAACACTGATTTAAGCTCCGCCTCATTTTCCAGTTTATCTTTCAGATGCGAAGAGATTACCGATTCCACCAGAAGTGCTTTATTGTTTAACTCGAAATCCATGTCTCGAGAAAAACTTTTCAAGAGAAAGACGGTGTTTATGACCAGCGCAGAAGGGATAAGAATTACAATGAGGATTGAGTAAATCAGTTGCGCAAGATATTTATTTTTTTTAAATAAATCAACCAGCATATATCTCTTTCTTCTTATTCTTGATCCGATACACAAAAAGCAGGATTGCAATTGCATCGAGAATCAACAATATTGCAATCACGATAAAATTGCGAATCGTGCTGGATTCTGGCACCCTTACCTGCTGCAGGCTGAGTCCATCTTCTGCTGATGCGTAAACGGGTGGAACAATGAATGTATTAATCGCTGAACGCACTTGAGTCCCATCTTCTTGCGGAACAACAACATATGCGGTGTGTTCTCCTGCTTCAAGCGGCTCTTCAAGCGTATATTTCCAAACGCCATTTTCATCAGCTTGTACCGTCACGACAATTGGATTAGAGTAAATAAGAATAGTAACAACCGTATTTGGTGTTGCTCTCCCTTGCATCAGGACTGTTTGTCCGATTTTTGTTGTTTGTGTTTCGACCACACCCATAGAAGTGTCATTATCAATGGACACTTCTTCCGGCTTGAATTTTGATGGCAATATGAGTTGAGCTTGTGTTGATCCCACAATATGCTCATTTTTTATCTCAATTTTTATGGGATCTGATATATATTTTTGTACTGCTTTATGAGCGACTGCAAAAATATAATATTCTCCATTTGGCATAAATGAAGTGGTCCACTCGATATTTTTATTTCCCATCGAGCTTACTTTTCCCAAATACATTCGGTCATCAACCGACACCACTGGCTGGAGTAAAATGGTCACGGTGGAAAATAATTGTGGATCGACCGCAATTAATGTTTTGCCGCTGAGGACAGCTCCGGATAATGGATGAATAATTGATGGTGGTGAAATCACTTCGGTATGAGATGATTCTTTTTTTTGATCGGGCGGTGAAGTCTGCTCGTCAGAAGATGACGATTCTGATTCATTCTGCGAATTTTGCTGTACTGGCGTTGGCGTCTTCTGTTGATTTTGCTGAGCCTGTGGAGAAGGGCTATATTGCGTTTGTGCGGTGGGCTGTTGTAAGACACTCGTTGGAGATGTTGTTTGATTATTTGAATCTGTCGCAGTACTTGTTTCGGTTTTGTGCTCAGTACATACTCCATGCTGACAAAATCCTTGACTTGAACACGTTAGTTTTTGAGTAACACATCGATGATCTACATACTGGGATCCATTCCATGTCCCGCGACAGACAAATTCGGCAACCGCACCATCAATACAGCTGTCATAATTTGTTCCCTTTGCATCTCGACAGATCCCCCGTGTATCTCTATTCTCACCATCAGTATCATAGCACCAATCGGTAGGTGTATTTTTATCATCAAGTGATGAATCTCCGAAATCTACCGTTGATGTTGTATTTTGACTCACCGCCGAAGTTGTTGAGTCCAAACGAGGCGTTGCGGTAGGTATCGGAGTAAATGTTGGTTTTGGTGAACAAAACCCAAACACATAGCTTGATGTTTCCCAGCACCAAAATGGCTTTGGCGTTGGAGTTGGGTTTGTAATATATCCGGTTCCTGTTCCGGATCCCGGACCTGTTGTTGTTGAAGTAGGATATGGGGTACTATATGCTCCTCCACCGGTTCCTGTTCCGGATCCTGAATTAGACGTCCTCGTAGTGATGCTTGAGGTTGTTGGAAAGATACAGTGATTTGGGTACTGTTTACAAAACTTATATACAACACAGTCAATCGGCGCTACTCGTTGACAGAAATAATGAAAAGCATTCCGTGCTTCTTTCTCATCTTTTAAAATAGGTTCGTTGATCGTCGTTTCACCCAATCTCTCACCAGAAATTTCTCGCTGAGAAAAGGTAAATGGCGTTGTTTGAAGAAGGGGGAAGATCGCATATACGGTTGTCGAAAGAAGAACTCCCAATATAATTCCAGGGATATATAACGCCAAATGACGAAAATGATTTTTAGTAAAATTCATTTGTGTACTTTCAGTATACCGTGAAATATTCCTAAAAATCAACGTTGTAATGCCCCCCCATTCGAAATGATTCAGAGTATAAAAGAAGCTTTAATTCTTTCGGTCAATTTCGTACACTGAACACATAGTCACTATGAAATCATCACTTTCATTATTATCCAAAAAATCTCTTCTTCTTCTTTTTGCATATGCTCCTGCTGGACTCGGCCACTTACGAGTAACCGATGCACTCTACCACGGCCTTCCCTCAGAAGCTTCCCCACTTCTTCTTGGGTCTCAAGATACAACTATTACAGCGATGCATCGTTTGATGAGTGTGCATACGATCACGCGCGCAATTTTCGAATGGCTCGAGCAGGGAAATGCTGAAGAGTGGACTACTCCTCTTTATCGGTGGTATCTCCGATCGCACACTGATCTTTTGTATCGACAAATTACCACAATAATTGATCAACGGATTGATATGCCCGAGGAGCTTCTACTCATTGCAACCCATTTTGGGCTCGCACACCAAGCCACGGCTATTAAGCAAAAACTTATTACCAATCGAAAAATGAAAGTTTCAATTGTGGTTCAGGTGACTGACGATTCACCGCATCATATTTGGTATATTCCTTATGCAGACATCATCTTTGTTCCAAGTCAACGCACAAAAGATAGACTTGAAGCATATGGCAGAAAATCAGATCTTCCTCCTGTAAATATTGTTGTAAATCCCTACCCCTTAAGTCCAAACTTGAGTACCGATCTTCCCGAATCACGCATGGATCATCGAAAATCACAGCTTAATCCCTATGAGGATACCACGATCCATTTTGCAATCCCCATCTCGGGAGCTGCGGTTGGAATGCATTTTGTGACGCATCTTGTCGATCAACTTCACTTAAAGTCATCTCGCTTTCAATTTCATGTAATATCAAAAAATGCGCCATTTACCTATCGCTTTATATACGATATGAATAGTAGGCCGCATGTCGATGTCCAGTCATCTCCCCATGACAAAAAAGTGATTGAACTGTATGAAGATTTATATCAAAATACGACCATATCACTAGAGGTCACAAAACCAAGTGAACAAGCATTTAAAGCACTGATTACGCCAAAAAAACGCGGTGGAGCGATCATGTTGTTTTCAAATCCGGTGGGTCGGCAAGAATACGATAATTTACATTTCTTACAAAGAAACGGCTTATTACCCTATAAAACAATTCAAAAAGAACTGTGGAATTATGCAAAATACAATCATATTCTTGACCCGGCAGAACGTAAAAACATTCATAAAGAAGCAGCAACTTGGCGGGCGCTCAATCTCCCGGATGGGTCAGAAGATGCAGCACAATTCATTTGGTGGTGTCACCAAGAAAAGATCTTTCAAACAATGCTCTCCTGTCACATCTTGCCAAATACAAATGCTGAAAGCAAATTTGAATTGAGAAGCGACGGTGTGGAAGAGCTTTGGGAAAAAACTGCCCAGATTTTAACGAACAACCACTAATTCTGTTCTGATCTGCTATACTTACTCTTTGCTTAAAGTATGAAAATCAAAAATATCGCAATTATCGCGCATGTGGATCATGGAAAAACAACCTTGGTCGATGGGCTCCTCAAACAATCCCACATCTTTCGAGATAATCAGAAAGAAATGTCACAAGTACTCCTCATGGATTCAAATGATCTTGAAAAAGAAAAAGGAATCACTATTTTGGCAAAAAACACGAGCATTGAATATTTGGGAGAAAAAATAAATATTATTGATACGCCGGGACACGCAGACTTTGGGAGTGAGGTTGAACGAGTACTCAATATGGCAAGTGGCGCACTGCTTCTTGTTGATGCTGCCGAAGGCCCCCTTCCCCAAACGCGATTTGTCTTGAAAAAAGCACTCGAAGCTGGTTTGAAACTCATTTTATTTATCAATAAAATTGATAAAAAGGATGCACGTCCAATCGAAGTCAAACATGAAGTAGAAAACCTGTTCCTCGAACTTGCAGAGCACGAAGATATGCTCAATTTCGTCACGTTATACGGCGTTGGCCGCGATGGCAAGGCATATGCAGAGCTTCCAGAAAACTATACTTCAGATTTACCGGGCGATCTGACACCGCTCCTCAATGTCATTCAAAGTGAAATTGCAAATAGTAATATTGATGCTGATAAACCATTTCAGATGCTTATCTCAACCATCGATCACGATCCTTATGTCGGAAGACTCTGTATCGGAAAAATCACGCGGGGAACGCTGAAAAAAGGACAGCGGATCTCACTTGTTGATAACGAAAAAATCATCGGAACCTTTAATGCCACTAAGCTCTTCACGAGCCGGGGACTTCAAAAAACTGAGGTAGATGAGATTGTGGCAGGAGACATCGCATCTCTTGCGGGTATTCCGGAGCTTTCAATTGGTCAAACGGTGACCGATCCCGCAGCCCCTGAAAGTTTGCCGGTGATAAACGTGGAAGAACCAACCATAAAAATCAAAATTGGCCCAAATACAAGCCCGTTTGCGGGACGCGAAGGAGAATATGTCACCTCTCGTCAGATTCATGCGCGATTATATAAAGAGCTTGAAACCGACCTTGGTTTGCGCGTTGATGATGATCCGGATTCAAATGCATGTATGGTTAGTGGTCGTGGTGAACTTCACCTTGCAATGCTTATTGAATCAATGCGCCGTGAGGGATTTGAGCTTGAAGTGTCAAAACCACAAGTCATTTTCAAAAAAGTAGACGGCGTGCAATGTGAGCCATATGAAGAGCTCACGATTGATATCCCTAAAGATTATATGGGAGTAGTTACTGAAGAAATTGGAAAGCGAAAAGGAAAACTTATCAATATGACGACCCAACAAACCGTCAATCTTCGCCTCGTCTACAAAATCTCCAGTCGCAATCTCATCGGCATTCGAAGCAACCTTATGACCAATACGAGAGGAACTGTCGTTATGAATACCTATCTCATTGGGTATGAACCGCTGGGAACAGCCATGGAAACCATCAGAAATGGTGCACTTATCGCAACACAAGCTGGGGAAACACTTTCCTATGGACTATCAAACGCTCAAATTCGTGGCACCATGTTTTATGGACCAGGAGAAAAAGTCTACGAAGGAATGGTTATCGGCCTTGCGACACAAGAAAAAGATTTGGAAGTCAATGTCTGCAAAGGAAAAAATCTCACCAACAACCGCTCATCTGGTGAGGGAGTCAAAATTCAACTCGAACCACCGACAATTCTCTCGCTCGAACAATACCTCGACCTCATCGGAGATGATGAATATCTTGAGGTCACACCGAAAGAACTTCGTCTGCGGAAAATGCAACTCACGCTCGCTCTACGAAGAGTGACAAAACGACAGGGCTGAGTCTCATCTTCTTGACATACACACTCAATGCGTTTATAATACTATAGGTTCTAATCGTAATACTTCAATAGCTTGGCAACAATGGGTGTAAGATAGGTGATTTATTTATTCTTACATCACCTATGGCATATGTATCAAATCCTTGGATTCCAAAAGTGCGAAGACAGGCAGTAAATGATG
>Ga0210006_1000935_pt1 | contig 21061 bp, 17 predicted proteins | sample CryGey02umfilter_2_FD_185452 | JGI IMG/M metagenome (GOLD analysis project Ga0210006, IMG submission 185452) | Groundwater microbial communities from aquifer in Utah, USA - Crystal Geyser 4/10/14 0.2 um filter (SPAdes) (version 3) | ecosystem: Environmental > Aquatic > Deep subsurface >... | reverse complement strand
AAGGGCAACAATATGACTTAATTGAGCGAAATCAGCTCACATTCTTTGAGTATGAAATAAATTAACCGCTAGATACCCCGTCAGCTTGCTGCGGGGTTCTTCATTTGCCGAGGAATTTCTTCATTTTTTGTTTAGCGATGCACGGTTGATTGTAGACAATGAGCGGTATATTTTGCATTCGACCAGTTGGCGATACGAAAAGTCCAGGAAAATTGTATTAACGTATATTGTTTATGCAGACTCGTTTAGCTTTGCCCATATGGATCCGAGTTTACTGCGAACTGATGATATTGCTGTCGCGAGCACGGTGACGCCGAAAATCCCTCAACCGCCGGTAATAACGCAAAAAGCAGTACTTTCGCATGCATTACGGCATTTGGCTTTTTTGATTGCGACGGACAAAAACCGAATTTATACACAGGTTATTTCAGAAGAAACAAAAACTCGCTTTATGGCTTTAGACCAAGAACTAGCAGGTCGAATTTCTGGTTGAAGGTGAGCGAAAATTTTTAATCTAGCAATTGTTGTAATGCTAGCATCGTTGAAATCTAACGATCCCTAATGTAGGCCGAGGTTCCTAAACTGATTACTTTCGTACGCGACTTCTCCTGTAAAGAATGAAGCTTAATAGGGCTCCTCCTACAATTAAGCCAATAAGGAAATATACCAAACCACTTCTGCTTTCGCGAACGGTAACAATGACTGGTTCAAGTTCAATTTCCTTTGCTGCTAACGTCGCAACTTGCACCACAATGTTTTTTTCTATTTCCTCCCCTTTATAGGCGAAAGCCAAGGTATGTTCTGCAACTTGTACGTTTTTAAAAATTGCGACTCCCAGTATATCTGTTGTTGCTTGTTGTAGTTCAGAATGCAAGGAAACAAGAACTCCTTTAAGAGGGTTACCCTGCTCATCGATAAGTTTTACTCTGAACTCCGAAAGGAACGAATTGGTGTCTATTTGCTCTATGCGTGTAACGTACTTTGGTGATGGCATAATTGGAGTTGGAGATTCGATGCCTGATGGTGTCGGGGGTTCGGTTACGCTAGTTTCAGGTAGCTCTACTAAAGTTGAATCTTCAGTAATGTTAGTACCTTCTGGTTTTGGGAAGTGTTCCTCTCCAATAACAAGATTAAGTGTTTTTGTAACGGATTTGTTACCTGCAGAGTCTGTAGCATAATAATCAAGACTTACACTTCCTCTCGGAAGCACGGGATCCGAAATTATTATTGTAAATTTGCCTTTATTGTCTGCAGTTACCGTATAGTCAGTACTCCCAAGCAATGGTTTAAAATGTACGGTGCTTAATGCCTCAGCAATTCCTTTGATTTTAGGTACTTGTGAAGTAAAGTAGTAAAAGAGTCTCGTTTTATTTGGAATGCTATGTATAAATCCTATGTGAGTTATAACTACTGCTGGTGGTGCTGTAGTATCAAGTTCAATCTCTGCAGAGTAAGTAATTGATTCGTTTCCAAGCGCATCCTTGAATTTTACATAGACAGTCTTGATGCCATCTCCTGCACTAGTAAGCTCGTAAACTCGAGAAACGCCATAAGCCTCGTAGCTTGAACCTGTAAAATCGGCGTTTTCGGAGATTATTGTTTCGGCAACGGTAGATAGATTATCGGTAGCGGTAAGCGTTAGGGTCAAAGCTCGATTGTTGGTCAGTGTCATCCCCGAGTTGATAAGGAAGCTTCCAGTCGGCGCAGCTGAATCCAACATAATGGTATCACTGTAAACTTCAGAGATATTCCCTGCCACATCTTTGAACTTAACGTAAACTGTTTTGGTTCCATCTGTGTCGGTAAGTGTGAAAACTGTACTTGAGGTATATGTTTCCCAGTTGGCACCGACAAAGGTATCACTTTCCGAAAGCATCATGTCTGATATTGCGGAAAACGAATCGGTTGCGGGTAAGGTCATAGTTATGGTTTTGCTGTTTGTTAGCGAATCGCCCCCATTAATAGTTGCACTTCCTGTTGGCGGAGTAATGTCGTAAATAATCGTATCGCTAAACGGTACTGACTCTGTTGCATACGTATCCCTATACTTTACGTAGACAGTTTTTGTTCCTTCTCCTGCAGACAAGGTAAAGGCTTTTGTTGTTGCGTAAGCTTCCCACGAGGCGCCTGAAAACTCCGAGCTTTCTGAAATTATCATATCGATTACTGAAGAAAGCTCGTCAGTAGCTGTTGTAGCTAGGGTAACTGAACTGGTACCTGTTGATGCAATACCGGAATTAATAGTTAGACTACCTGTTGGAGCGCCCCTATCTTGAATAAATCTCTGAATTCTGGAGTTTCCGGCATCTGCGATATTTATATTTCCATTACTGTCTACGGCTAATCCTGTTGGATACTTAAATTTACCGTCCTCAGTCCCATAACTGCCAAATTTATACTTGAACACTCCGATGCTCGAAAACTTCTGAATGCGGTTATTGTTTTTGTCACCGACATAGATATTTTCCTCACTGTCTACAGTAATTCCACGTGGAAAATTAAACTGGCCATCTGCTGTGCCATTACTACCAAATTTAAACAGAAACACTCCGCTATTGTCAAATACTTGAACTCGATGATTCCCGAAGTCGGCAACGTATATTTTTCCACTACTTCCTACTTCTAAATCATAGGGGTTGTTAAATTGTCCATTTCCTGTTCCACTACTGCCAAATTTAAATTGGAATACTCCACTGCTGTTGAAGACCTGTATGCGGCGATTAAATACCTCTGCGACATAAATGTTCCCACTGCTATCTATGGCGACTCCATTTGGCCCGCTAAACTGCCCATTGCCTGCACCATTTGCACCAAACTTAAATTGGAATACTCCGCTGTTGTTGAAAACCTGTATGCGAGAATTATTTGTATCGGCGACATAAATGTTCCCACTACTATCTACAGCGATTCCGTTTGGAGCATTAAATTGGCCATTTCCCGACCCATTACTCCCGAACTTCAGTAGGAATTCGCCATTACTGTCAAACTTCTGTACGCGATTGTTAGATGTTTCAACTACATACATATTTCCGCTGCTATCTACTGCAATCCCATTGGGAGCAGAAAAGTAGCCATCGTCTTGCGCTAAATTGCTACCAAACTTTTGCAGGAATTCTCCACTATTATTGAAGACCTGTATTCTTCGATTAGATGAATCCGCAACATGAATATTTCCGCTGCTATCTACTGCTACTCCATATGGCGAAGAAAATTGACCGTCTGCTGTTCCGTTACTACCAAATTTGAGTTCAAATACACCACTGTTAGTAAATTTTTGTATTCGATTATTCCCTTCGTCCGAGACGTAAATGTGGTTACTGTCATCAAGGGTTATTCCATTTGGTCCCCAGAACTGCCCGTCGCCCGCTCCGTCTGTACCAAATTTGAATTGGAATACTCCACTACTGTTAAATACCTGCACTCGCCTATTATTTGGGTCAGTAACGTACATATTCTCACTACTGTCTACAGCAATTCCCCATGGGTAGTTACCAAACTGACCATCTGCCGTTCCGCTTGAACCAAACTTGAATAGGAATCCACCACTACTATTAAACTTCTGTACACGTTTATTAAGAGCATCTACAACATAAATGTTTTCATTATCATCTACAGCAACCCCGATAGGGTAACTAAATTGGCCATCTCCCGTCCCGTTTGTACCAAACTTGAACAGGAATTCACCATTGCTGTTAAATTTCTGTATGCGATGGTTATATCTATCTGTGACATAAATATTGTCACTGTTATCGACCGCTATTGCAAAAGGTGTATTAAACTGACCATCTCCTGATCCATAACTACCGAACGTTAGTTGGAACACGCCACTACTAGTAAATTTTTGTACGCGATTATTAGTATTCTCAACGACATAGATATTGCCTGTGCTATCTGTTGCCACTCCTACAGCGGTGTCAAGTTGACCATCACGGGCGTAGCCCCCTATTGTTTGAACGTGAACTGGAATGTCTGTTTCTGACCAAGCACTCACTTGAAAGGAAGAATTTCCAAACTGCAAGCATATTGAAAAGAAAGTGATTATGTATGCCCATATGAACATTCTGAGAAATCTTTTCATTTGATAGAGCTACAAAATTAGCATACCCGATAGAGTTTATCAAATTTTTCTCACTGCCGCAACGACTGCAGGAACTATAGGTGTCTATTTAGCTAAAAGTTAAAGAAAAATTTTGCTCAAGCAATTGTTGTAATGCTTGCATTGCTGCTACTCTCCTATTTCGTATTGCTTCTTCTTTATCAAGTACCATGATTGCCCTAAAATAGCGCTCCAGAATGTGTGCCAATGCTACTAATTTGTGAGGAGCAATACCTTCTTTTTCGTGAGTGTCAACAAAGGTTTTTAGTTCCTGTTCTACTGGTTCTAGCGGCTTGTCGGAACCATACGTTTTGGCTTCTCCAACAATTGCCTCTTTCTGCCCAAGAATGTTTTTGACTCTCTTCAGTGTGTCAAGGATTAGCTCCTTATCTTCATCGGTTTTTGCACTGTCGGCGAGATTGTAGGCGTAGCGATACTTCTCGCCGAAGTCACGAGAACTTGAGAGCGCAACTCCTCTTGCTATCCACTGTGGAATTTGTTCCTCTTCAAGCAATTGTTGGAAGCGCTTAGCAATGAATGCGTATAGCTCAGAAGATAAATCGGACGATTCAAAATGTAGTGTCGATTTGGTGAGCAATGTGAGTAATCGGTATACAGTTTTTCGAATTTCGAAGGGATCGTGACTTCCTTCAGGTAATTTCTCGACCTGTGAAAGCGTAATTAAAGAGTCCAACTTGTCGACCAAGCTTAGCACTATTCCCTCTTCGGTTGCTGGAAGCTTTCCTCCAGGCTCAAGTGGCAGATAGTGCTCTGCTAACAAATCGGCTACTTTTTTGTCGATACCTTCACGAATCGCATATGTTTTTCCAATAACACCTTCTAATGAGGGAAACTCTTTTCCTAGTGAGGTCGCTTTGTCATTTTTCACCAACTTCAAGGCTCCTGTCAACTGTGGTGGAGTTTTCTTACCAAGTTCCTGATACAACGATTCTACTCGCTTTTGAATTCTCTGCTTCTTGTCGTAGTAGGTCCCAGCTTTTGGATGAAAACCTATTTGCTTTAAACCTTCCTCATACTCAGCTAGTTTCTTTTTTGAATCCTGCTCAAAATAGAAAACACCGTCATCGAGTCTCGCTCTCGCCACCTTTTGGTTACCGTATGCAATTCTTTTGTGCACTCGTCGATGATTTGCAACTACGTGATAGTAAAGTTCGCCACTCTTTTCTTGCGTCATCGGATACATTTGGTTCTTTTCCAAAATCAGCGTAATTAACTCTATAGGTAACTCAGCATATTTCTTCTCGAGTTCCAGTCCGATTGCATGTGGGTTTTCGGTAAGGAAAGAATTTTTTACCACCATGTCATCAAACTTTCCTATCTTTACCCCTGGTTTTGCACTTTCTTTAGCGATTCTTCGGGCACGTTTTTTTTGACTGAGTATAATGCCGCTTTCTCGAACAAACTGTAGATATTGTTGCGCAGATGATATTTCCTTTTCTGCTGGAAGTTCGTAGCGTGGAAGCGGTGAACTTTTTCCTGTGCTGATATTCATCAAGGAAATTTGTAATTTTTTATCGTTATGATACGCAAGAATCCAACGTAAAGGTCGTATAAAGGCTGGAATACCCTGTTCCCATACCATCCATCTGGTTTTTGGCGCACTAGCAATAATTTGTTCAGAAATCTCTTGGAAAACTTCGGCTAATGTCTTAACAACTTCCTTCTCCGCAGCGACGAATTGTTTTCCATTTTCTTCTTTAATCTTTAACTCTTTAATCTTTAAACTTTTGCTCCTCAGGTATCCTTCTAACACTGCGGTTGGCTTTCCCTTCTCATCGTAGGCGATTTGTGTAGCCGGTCCTTTCAGTGTTTGCACTACTCTACCCTGTTTGCTGGGTTGCACGATTTTCATCACGATTCTGCGAGGTGTCATGTACAAATATGCTTTTCTGTACGTCACACCACGGTCCTTCAATTGTTGCTTGAACCAGTAATGAGTTAACAGTTCACTCCACTCAATTAGGTAGCTCACGGGCAATTCTTCGAAGCCTAATTCGACTATTGCAATGTTTTTTTGATATTTTGCCTTACTTGGGGGTACCGCCTTAAGCACTGTTGGGTGGTACTGAATTGGTGCCATCCTTCCTTTCAACGGAAAGCCAAGTACTTCGCGCTCGTCAAGATACATCGTTCCGATAGCTTTGGTAGCTTTTCCCATCATACCGAATTTTGCGACTCGATCAGAGACACTTATCATTCCACGCGCTTCAAGTAAGTTAAACAAATGGGATACCTTTAGCAAATAATCGTAGGCCGCCCAGTAATTCTTCAGCGTTATCTGTGTCTGAACTTCAGTTTCATAGGTCGTGAAAAGGGTTTGCAAGGTTGCTGGTGTTGAGGTTTCAAAGTTGTGTTTTGCTTGCCAATACTCGTGCCGCTCAAAGATGTCAGCGTACGTAGTGGTGTCATTCCATTTCATGTCTTTGTAGTGATCGACATCTTGAATATACATGGCAAGTCGCTCTAAACCGTACGTTATTTCCAGTGTGGGCACTTCTAATGGGATGCCTGCCATTTGTTGAAAATACGTATATTGTGCTACCTCCATACCATCACACCAGACTTCCCAACCAAGTCCCCACGCGCCAAGTGGTGTCGACTCCCAGTTGTCCTCGACAAAACGAATATCGTGCTTGCGAGGATCCAATCCCATGGTAATTAAGCTCTCGATAAAAAGCTCCTGATTGAACTTTGGTGCTGGTTTAAGAATGACTTGATATTGAAAATAATGTTGGAATCTATTGGGACTTTGGCCATATCGTCCATCGGTTGGGCGTCTACTAGGCTCTACATAGGCAACATTGTAGGGTTCTGGTCCGAGTACTCGAAAAAATGTGTGTGGATTTGCGGTTCCGGCGCCAACTTCTACTCCGTATGGTTGCCCGATTAAGCATCCTTGCTTCGCCCAAAACGTATTGAGTCCTTCGATAAGTTCTTGAAATGACATGTTGGAGTATAGCAGAATTTTGAAGTTTTGTGCGGAGACTAACTGCTAACTACTAGCTACTAACTAATAGATACCAGTTACTAGAAATTCGCCAGAAGTTAAAAGCTAATAGTTAGTAGCTAGTATTATACTTTAACCTTTGCGCTTTAATGCTTTGCGGCTTTACTGATTTAGCAATTCCCCATTCCCCCACCACCACGTCATCGGTAAAAAGAAACCGTAATAGGAGATAGTGGCAACGGAGAAGAAAGGAACGCCGAAGGCGACAAGCACAAGTAGAAGCTTGGAGCCGTAGACCAAGTAGAATTCGCGCGATAGTTTCGTATTGTCTTTGCGTGCCTTAAGTAGTTGCAATACAAGTTTGCGACTGCTGCGAATGGCGATATACCAAAGATAGCCAATAACAAGCAAATAGAGAGTTATTCCTGCAAGTCCTTGCTCTGCATACACAAGCCCATAGGTGGAATGTGGACTTGCGTTTGTCCCGCCACCAGGTGCGATAATTTTTTCAAACTGAACGCCAAAGCTACCGAGTCCCATGCCAAATAGAGGTCGCTGATTGCCGATGGTGACTGCGTTCATAAATAAGGTTGCGTGTCCTTGGGCGGAGTTTTCTTGTGGATTAAACATTTGTGTTGCATAGGAAATAAATTCCTTCGATAATGAGGTTTGCCTATTTTTATATGTTAAGGGGACCGCATACCCAAGTGCAAGTAGTAAAGCAAAACCACCAATAAAAGCGATTGCAAACAGTCCAAGTTTCTTCCAAAATTCCTTCGAAATTTCCGCACTTTTTATCAGCGGCAGCAGAATGACCAGCGAGAGAACGATTCCTAAAATTCCTGCACCTAGAATACCGCTTCTCGATAAGTTCAGTAGAAACGATATCATTCCTGCAATTATTGGGATTAGCAGGAAGCGTTGTTCTTTTGTCGGTAAATAGCCTTTTGCATTCTTCAGCAACTCTGCAACTAGCCACATAACAGCGCTACAAACTACGATAAATAGCGAGAACATTCCGTTAAAATTCACATCACCGAAGAACCCTGGAGCTCGAATAACGGTTGGTTTTTTGCTGAATTTTTGATGACCGACTACCAGCAGTTTGTTAGGAAATATTTTATCAATCTCGTTCCAAACATGGCAGCCTTTGCTTGAAAAAGAACAATCAGCAAATTGTGTTACCGAAACGACGGTATTTGCGACAGTAAATCCAATCAGTGCAATTGCAAATGTCTTAATTAGTTTTATGGCAACTTTCTGTAAAGTTGCTGTATCCAACATTTCGGAAACCAGCTTAAGCCAAATGCTCGAAGTGATAAATATTGCCAAATTCATTCCGTGTGCGATAAAGCCACTGATTGAACTGGTTTTTGCGGTTGATGTAAAGATCGATATGACATCTACGATAACGAGTAATGCAACGAGCATTGCTAATTTGCTTTTTAGTAGAGAAACTATTCCGTGTTTTTTGTGATATTCCCAAAGTCCTTTTAGCAGAAGTATTGGAATGACAAAAATAATGGGTTGTAGTGTTTTAGTGTCAGACCCGATATTGATGGTTATGCTGAAGCGGTGAATGAAAGCGATAGCGGGAGTTAGCGCAAAAGCTTCGAGAAATGGGAGGTAGGCTGCTGCTGCTGCAAGGAACAGAAACAAGCCGAGAAGTATTTTTGAACCCAGTACAGTATAGCGAAGCATAGGTGATTTTACCTGAAATCGGCTATTTGTTACAATACCCCATTCTATGGAACTAAAAATATTGTTTGGCCCCACCGCCACCAGCAAAACGAAAATAGCCCAAGCGCTGTGGGAGAAAACTCACTACCCTATTCTTTCGGTGGATTCTCGAAAGGTTTATAAAGGTGCTGATATTGGAACGAATAAGCTCTCATTACTCACTTTTCGGAAAAACCATCCAGAGGTGTTGGTTGGAGGAATAGATTTTCTTGAGCCTAACGAAGAGGTTTCCGTCTATATTTACCAACAGCATGTATATAACTGGTTGAAGGAACATCGCGAAGAAATTGAGAAGGCTGGCGGTATTATTCTTCACGGAGGTACAGGGTTGTATTTAGATGCAATTCTTGAAGGTAAATCCCTGCTTAGTTCACGTAATCAGATCCTGCGCGAGGAATTGGCTGGCATGACGGTTGAACAACTTCAACAAAGGGCAGAACACGAGGTACCGAAAGGTTATGGACTTTTGAACGATAGCGATCGGAAGAATCCGAGAAGGTTGGTGAGAGTTATTGAAAACAAAAGTATAAAGTATAAAGAATTAAAGGATAAAGGGGGAAAAAATCACCAATTCGCCAAGGACTTGTTAGCAAGTGCGAAGAAGGTTTGGCAGGTAAGTATTCTATCTCGAACTGAATTGTACGAGATAATCAATAAACGGGTGTATACCTATTTGGAGGAAGGTTGGCTTGGAGAGGTGGCAAATCTATTGCAGCGTTTTGGACCAGAAGCCCCTGCTCTTCGCATGATGGGGTATCGGCAAGTGGTAGCTTTTATGCAGAATAACGAACACTGGCAACAATTAGCAGTCGATAATGCGCCAAAATTTCAGGTGATGATTGCCGAAATTCAACAAGAACATCGACGATATGCAAAACGACAGGAGACCTGGGCGAAGAAATATCGTCAGCCGTAGGTTCGAGCCTTTAGAATCTTTTTTGCTGCTTTATAGTCTGGACAATGAGTATCCACAATATCCCAAAAGGCCTTAGAATGGTTGTGCTCTTGTAAATGAGCCAGTTCGTGAATAATGACGTACTCAATGATATCGGTAGGATAATGAACTAAGCGCTTGTTAAAGGAAATATTGCCCGTTCTGGTGCAACTTCCCCACAAGGACCGAGTTAACTTGTAACGTAATTTTGTGTACGCCTTTGTGGACATCTGCGCGGTCAGCTTTGGCGTTTTTTCCGCAATAAATTCTGCTAGTGTTGGGGTTAACAGTTCATAAAGTTTTACTCGTGAAATGCTGTTGCCCCGTTTGTTAACTACTACTGCTTGATTAAGTGTATCTACGGTGATTCTTTGTCGCAGTGCCGGAATCAGCTCAAGTAAGTACTGTCGCCCGAAAATGTAGAGAGAATTGCCCGTTTGCAGTGTCTTGGGCAAAATCGCTTGCATTGGGATTTGCAGCGATTTTGCCAGAAACTTTGTATTGTTTGCAACGAAGTCGACTAAGAAAGCAAGGCTTTTCTGGCTTGGCGCACGCAGTTCGATTTCTCCCCTATTCATGATGCGCATCGTTAACGAACGCCTTCGTTTTGCGGACCGAACCACAGAAATAGTTATCGACATTCTTCTATCCTATCACCTCTTTGCCCAGGTACTTTTGTAATGGCTTTGGAACATTGATTTTGCCGTCTTTTGTTTGATTATTCTCTACAAGCGCAATTAGAAAACGTGGTAACGCAATTGCAGTATTGTTGAGGGAATAAGCAACTACTTTTTCGCCATTCGCCAATTTTACTTTGATATTGTGACGCCTACATTGGAAGTCAGCCATATTTGATGCTGAGTGTGTTTCGCCATAGTCACCTTTTCCAGGCATCCAAGATTCAATATCAAACTTCTTATGCTGAGGTTCCCCCATATCGCCGGTACACATTGAAAGAACTTGATAAGGAATACCTAAACCTTGTATCACGTCTTCCGCGTTTTGAAGGATTTCCATTAAAATTGCGTCTGCTTTTGCTTCATCAGGCTCCATCAGTATTACCTGTTCAACTTTTAGGAATTCGTGAATTCGGTAAATTCCTTTGAGATCCTTACTATAGCTTCCTACCTCTTTACGATAACATGGAGATAATCCAGCTAATCGCATTGGCCCTTTGGATAAATCTAAGGTCTCTCCTGAATACATTGCCATAAGGGGAACTTCTGCTGTTCCAGCCATATATATTGGTTCTGATATTTCTTTTCCTGTTTCATCAACTCCTGCCGTTTTTACTTGATAAACGTCTTGCTCTCCCCAAGGGAACTGGCCATTACCAAAAAGAGCGAATTCTTTTACCAAAATTGGCGGAGTAATAATCTCGAAACCTTTTTGCCTAAGAATTTCTAGCGCATACATCAATACTGCCCACTCTAACATTGCGGCATCACCTTTTAGGAAATAACCACGAAATCCTGCGACCTTGACTCCTCGTTCGATATCAAGTAGCCCAAGATTGGTCAATAAATCGACATGATTCTTCGGCTCAAAATCAAATTTTGGCTTTTCTCCCCACGTATGGTGAACAACATTGCCTGTTTCGTCAGGTCCAATCGGTGTATCTGCTGAAGGAATGCCGGGCAAGAAGGTCATCAACGTATGAAGTTTTTCTTCTTGTTCGTTTAAGGCTTTCTCTAGTTCCGCAATTTGCTCTTTTAGTTTCTTACCCTCTTCGATAATTGCGGGTCTTTCCTCAGCACTCGCCTTTTGAACTTTTTCCGAATGCTCATTTCGTTTTGCTCTCAAGTTCTGAACTTCGGTGGTTGCAGTTTTGACGGAGGATGCTAAAGATACAATAGTGTCGACATCTTGAACAGTAACGCCGCGTACCCGTTTATTCGTGATTGCCGCCTTAACAGCATCTGGGTTGGCTATAACATATTGTAAATCTAACATACGGTATGTTACCGCATTTTTGTTGAATTGAAAATCATAATTGAGGATGATATAATATTCAACTTTCGGCGAAAGCCACGACTCCACTGCACAGGCGGTGGAGGCAACCAGAATTTCACTTCAGTAGTTCCTGAAATATTGCAATCATCTGACAGTTAAGGTTACGGTAGGTCTTTTGGTCTATTACCCCAAGCTTGTTCCACATTCGTGTGGCAGAGAAATAGCGAATTTGTGACAGTACTACGCAAGAAGTCTTTGCTGTTTGTGATATCTCAAAAGTGAATCGATCTGCACGCAGTTTGGTGGTGAGTGGGATGCCAATAAATCCTGTTGCATTGATTTTGTAGAGAATCAACACAGGGCGAATGAAGTTACTGCCTTTTCCATTAATCTCGTGACCAATGTTGGTTCCAAAGCTAAGCCACCATATTTCTGAATTGTGAAATTTTGGGGGAATATGACTGGTGTTATCTAATGCCTTCTTTTTCTGATTCCATTGATCAAAATCCTTGTGATAAAGCTCCACCTATCTTTCTAACACATGAATAATGATTGGTGAAAAATGCAAACTTGGAATAGCAGAATCTTGTCGCTACGACGCCATAACTGTCTCTATCCGTGATTTGTCCTGCCCATACTTGAGTTTGTAAGCTGCTTGGCATTTTTCAATGACTTCACGCGCCTCTTTTTCGTCGCCCCACCGGTCAACGACTACTTTCTTTTCAGTATGCCCCTTGTAACGGAACTGAAGTCCTTTATAATGCTCCCAAAAGAATTGAATTTCGTCGACAGTAATTGAAGGCAAATCTTTAATGCTGCGGATGTGTGCAAAGCGAACGTCTTCTACCGGTACGGCAAAAATTTTATCGTCTACGTCCCCACCGTCAATCATGTACATCACGCCAATTGGTCTCACAGCAATCAAACAACCAGGGAAGGTTGGGTAGGTAATCAAACTCATAATATCGAGAAGGTCATTATCTTCGTCGTATGTTTGTGGAATTAACCCGTATTCCACCGGATAGGGCAACATTTCGAAGAGTACTCTATCGAATTTGATAATATTTGCTTCGGTGACATACTCATACTTATTGTATGAACCCTTGGGGATCTCTACCAACATGTTGATATTGCCGTCATCATCGAACGTCGGAAGCGCATGCTGTGGATTGATTCCCTTCAGAAGGTATTTAGGATCTAGGTTTTTTATGTTTGCCATGCGGCGGTAAGAAATATTATTTGAGGCATTATAGCTCGGTAACGGGCTAGTTGCTAGTGCGGGCACAACAACTAATCAGGATGGGGCTACTTTACAAAGTAAATCTGTTTGGGCACGGTACCCTTGAAGGTCGTTTTTCCATCGCCGAATGAAAGCTCTTCAATCGAAAGCCCTTTGACTACGGCAAGGCGGTCTTCCAAAAAGCTGTTAACTTCGCCTTTATATCGGGACATTAAGGTACCTGGTACTGGAATAATTCCAACGGATACACTCGAAAAGTTGGCGTTTACTGCATTGTTCTTTACGGTCAACGTGCCAGATGCTTTTAAGGGAAAAGTTCCGCCCAGTGAACCAACATATTTGGTAATTATGTTCATGGTTGCTGCAGGAACATTAGTGGCTGTTCCGAACTTTTGCACTTGATTCATGTCAACAATTCCTGCAAAGTCAACAGTCCCGTCAGCATTTACGCGCATCTGCCCCGAAGTAAAAGGTGCGTTTGGCGCAAAACGAATCCATTCATTGATTAATGCTGTACCTTGTGAATTCGACAGTGTTGTCGATACTGTTTGTGTACCAACATAAATTGGGGTTCCCGGAACACAGCTCATTGATTTGCATTCCGGACTGTCAGCAGTGAGCACTTTTGCCCCAGTTTCTATCGTTTCCATAAAATCCTGCGCTTCCTTCTCGGTGAACGTGATCTCTAGATCAGTGCTTGTTCCTTTATTCAAGAAACCTAATTTGGAGAGAAAACTAAGGTCGCCACTTTTTGCTTTGCTGTAACCATACCACCCCAGACCTGCAACAATTCCGCACAACAGAAGCAAAACGACTAATATAACTCCAACAACTTTCATATTTCTATCTAGCTAAAATAACTACTAGCTAATAGTTACTAGCTAGTTTCTTAGTATACTCTGCTGTGGCATAATGCACCATGGGTGTAATCAGAATGTCGTTAGACGATTCACATTTTATCTGCAGTGATGGGCAAAAAACCTTGGTTTCAGTTGTTCCTTCTATTACAGGCTTTAGGTCTGCAGCTACTAGAGTTCCTGAGTTCAGAAAGAAAAGAAATGTTAAAGGTTTGTTTATGTTCGTAGGGGTAGTGCTCTTTGTTGTAGGAGCTGTTCTGATTGGAAAACAACTTCTTGCTCGGTCAGGTGTTACTCCAGACGGGGTCGGCTCTCTTATTCCTGTGTTGCAACCTAAGCTGGCAAAAGACGCCAAAGGTAAAACTAATGTTCTTCTGGTTGGAATCGATACACGCGAAACGGGAATCGTACAACTAAATACGGATACAATAATTTTGTGCTCCTATGACGATGCGACCAATCAATTGGCAATGTTATCTTTCCCTCGCGACCTAGCGGTTAGCTATCCAGGAAGGACAGATTTAACAAGAATCAATTCAATTTATGCTATTGGCGAGAATGCAAAAAGAGGTACAGGATTAGAAAAGCTACGCGAGGTGGTGCAAACCATTTCTGGCAAGACAATTCAATACTATGCAATGGTCGATTTGAAAGGTTTCATTGACGCTATCGATGTGGTCGGTGGTGTTGATGTTTACCTCAATACCGATATTTCTGGATTATACCCGATGAATCAGGGGCAGTTCGATCGATATCAGCGAGTTTATTTTAAGCGTGGGTGGAGTCATATGAATGGCGAGACCGCGTTGCAATATACCCGAATTCGAACTGATGTAATTCCGGTTAGCGAGGGTTCAGATTTTGGACGGGCACGTCATCAACAGCAAATAACCCAAGCGGTGTTAGATAAAGTCTCGAAGACGGAAACCTTACTAGATGCGAAGAAAGTTCTGGAATTAGCAGGTGTTGCGTCAAAGAATTTGAAAATGAGCAAAGTTTCTACAGAGGATGTCCAGGCTGCGGTTAATATTATGAAAGATACAGGCAAACCAACCTCTTTTAGTTATGTCTTCGATTTGTATTCCGGCGGAAGCATACGTCGTTTAATCAAGGAAATTAGCTGGAATCCCTATATGCTTGGTCCCTCTGCCGGGAAAACAAACTGGTCGGATATCAAATCTTTTGTGGAGATGTATACGATTGAACCGCAGTTAGCTACTATGACCAAAAAGGTGTTGATTTATACGGATGGAACGCCAGAAAAGTTAGCTGCTGCCAAGAGTTTCCAGAAAAAGCACTATTATGCGAAGATGGTGGTTACTGCAAAGAATTCCCCGGAAATTAGCACAAAAGGGTTTGTTTACGCCGTTGGGGGTAAGCAATATGAAGTTTTGGCACAATTCGTTGCAAGTTCATTAGACTTGCAGTTTAAAGAAGAATTACCAGAAGAAATCAAAACAATCGATCTTAAGGAGTATGCCGTGGTTGCAGTGTTCTAGTGTAGCAATTATTTCTCTGTGGAGTCGCCCTCAACTTCCAGTTGACCTCTTTCGCCCGTTATTTTCATTGGTATCGCTCTGTCCCATACATAATCGAAAAGTTGCTCGAGGATTAGTTTCATTGGGCGGTTATAAATTTCAACACAGAACATTTCATCACTTTTATAATCTATTAACGTAACAACTTCATTATAAATGTATATTTCGAAGGACATTGACAATTCTTCAGGGTCAATAAAGCGGCATTCCGCATATTTTTCAGCAAATTCTTTCACATTGGTCCAACCTTGTACAAACGTTTCGTTGGTAAGATCTTTTGTTTTAATTTTTTTGTGCAGATATTCAAGTCGAACGTCTTCGGAAAATCCAAAATCCATAAAAACATTCAGCCTTGATACCTCGAAGACTTTTAGAACATTCTTTGCTTTTGTTGTATTCCAAATAACCTGTTTAAGACCTTCTTTGCCGTGATAAGACACAATTCCTGCTTGCTTTTTATCGTGATCATTCATTTCGAAAACGCTTCGCAATTCGTCAAGAGATTTTTTTAGTTGATTTATTTCACTTTCTTTAACTTCTACAAGCGAGCTGATGCTTGAATATGGCTGTGAATGAAAAACAGAACCACTTTCCTGTGTTAATTCACTGACCAGATTTTTGGTTTGTAGTTCGGCAACCAGGCGATATATTTTGGTTCTACCCATATTGGCCAAACGGGCAATTGCAGAAATACCAAGATCCGGATTCTGCATTATGATAAGGTATATTATTGCTTGTTCGTCTGAAAGGCCAAGTGAGAGTAAAGTGGTCATTAAGTGCTTTCTGCTTTTAATTTCCATGAGCAAAGTATACCATAATTGTTGCTTGCGTAATCAACAAGGTGCGTGAAATAGGAACATTCATTATAATCCTCTATGAAAACAATATACGAAAGAAGAATTCGCTATAACGGTTCAGGTGAGCGATTAATTAAAAAAGCGTTATCACTTTATGATCTTGGTTTTTACGTTGAGCACAAAATTATCGAAACCGGTTATGAAGACTTAAATATCAAAGTTGAAACGAACGAGGGGATATTCCTTTTTAAATTTTTTGCCCAACGTGGACCTTATGCAAAAACACATGATGATGCTGTTGAATATGTTGGGAAAATAGCCGCCGCACTAAAAGCGAATATTCGTTATCCAAAAGTGTTCGAAAATCTTAACGCTGCATTGCTCACTACTCTCTCGTTTAGTGGAGGTTCCTATGATTTTATTGTGGAAGAATTTATTAGAGTTGACAAAAAGAAGGAGTTAAACGAAAAGAATATAGCAGAAATTGCGGCTTTCTGTGCTGACCTGCATTCTTCCACCTATCAACCCAAGGATTATTATGACGAGTGGTGTGTATTAAACTTTAAAAAAGAACAACCAAAGTTACAGAAGTATCTTGAAGTTCCAGATAAAAAATTAATCAAGAAGTTGGCCGCTGAATTTGAGCAGATAAATACTAACGATTTGCCAAAAGCCTTTATTCACGCTGATTTGATTAGGACGAATATACTGAAGGACATCACGGGATGTGTATACATAATCGACTTTTCGGTTGCCTTTTTTGGTCCACGCGTGCTTGATATTGCGATAATTGCTTCGAATTTGACCTTCTTCCCGAATAATAGCGAATCATCCAGCAGATATTTAAAGATATTTCTTGCTGAATATCAAAAGAAGGTGCAATTAACAGAGGAAGAACTGCAAGCGCTGCCAGTTTTAATTAAAATTTGTTTTGCCATGTATGTGCTTGTTGCCAGTAAGGAAATTGCAACAAAGAAAGAGTACAACGATGAAGATTACTTTTGGCGAGAATTGGGAAGAAAAGGATTAGAAAAAGACCATTACAAGAGTGTGTTTTCTAATTAATAATATTTTCGGTTACAGTGCTTTACGTATGTCTTTGAGAGCAATCTCTTTCTGCTCTTTTTTCTTTAGGTTTTTAACTTTAACCACACCTCGTTTCACCTCATCCTCTCCGGCAATCACCACAAATTGAATTTCTTTTTTGTCTGCATATTTCAATTGTTTTTCCAGCTTATCGTTTGCATCGGGATACAATTCAGCGTTAATTCCGAATCGACGAAGTTCTGTAACAATGCGAAGCGATTCGTTTTGCAGTTCTGTCGAAAAAATCGAAACCAATACCTGGGTGCTGTTTTCAGTCTTTATCAAGCCACTTTCCATAGCAGCCTCAACTGTTCTATCAAAACCTAGTCCGAAGCCTACAGCGGCAATTTGAGGACCACCCAAGGTCTTGATGAGATTGTCGTACCGACCACCACCACCGACTGAACCTGACATGCCTGGGATCACTCCTTCAAAAATCATACCCGTGTAATAATCTAAACCTCTTGCTAAGGTTGGCGAGAATTCTAACATTGATTTTGGAACGCCGAGCTTTATGGTGGCATCAATTATTTCTGTTAAATTTTCGGTCGCTTTGCTCTTTTGCAATTTCGCAATTGCTTCTTGCGCGACTGCCAGTTTCAATCCTTTATTAACAAGCTCAGAAACAACGTCGTCTACACTTTGCTTATCAAGCTTATCGATTGATTGAATAATTGAGAAAACCGACACCAAGTCCGTCGCATACGAGGTTAGCGTGTCAAAAAGTATTTTGCGATCGTTAATTTTAATGGTAAGGTTCGAGAAACCAAGATCTTGGTAAATAGCAGCATAAACTGCCAAGATTTCAGCATCTGCCAAGGGTGAAGTTACGCCAAAAATATCGGCATCGCATTGACAGAACTCTCGGTAACGACCTTTTTGGGGTTTGTCTGCACGGAATACATTTTGAATTTGGTAGCGTCTAAAACCTTTGCCTAGCTCGTTCTGATATTGCGCAAGTACGCGTGCGGTAGGAACGCTTTGGTCGTACCGCAGTGCAACGTTACGGTCTCCCCTATCCTTAAAGGAATATACAAGTTGGTCTGCTTCTTTGCCATATTTGCCCAACAATAGTTCCGCATATTCTAAAGTTGGAGTTTCCAGTGGTTCGAAGCCAAAACGCTGAAATGTTTTGACAATTTTTGCCGAGACATAATCTCTCGCTCTCTTTTCCGCAGGTAGAAAATCGCGGAAGCCTTTTAAGGTTTGTAGGGTTTGGTTCATAAGTAATTATATAGTGAAATTATATCTTTTGCGAAATGCGCTTAATTGATGAATAGTTACATACACTTTCAGCAAATTTATATCGGTTTTCTGACAAGAGTGAACCATTGCTGTAGATAAGGGATTGCTTTCCTATTGAGCAGAGTGTCAGTAAGGAATATTCTGCGACAAATAGCGAGTATGCGCGTTTTGCAAGTTCTTCCGCGTATGATGGCGAAAATGCCTTATTCGGTTGGCAGTAGGCTGTCATTCTATAATCGATTTCTTGTTCAAACGAATCTGGGATCAAGTTGTCATTGCTAAGTATTTGCATTGATTTCTCCTGAAATGAGGAATATTGATTGAAAGGATTTTCAACGCGCAGTGTCGAAACAGAGGTAACAACAGTTGATTGAGTTAAGGTGATTAGTGTTTTCTTATAATTATCTTCAAGCTTTTTGAATGATCTTTTCGCATTTCGGATTCCCTTGAACCCCTGCTTTCCCCAATACCAATCGACCAGATCATCAACAACGATAAAGGTAAAAGATATCGTTGTCTCAACAAATCGTTTTTCGAGACTATTCATGAAATTAGATATAATAAGTACATCTTCTTTGTTGAGAGTTTCATCTATAGAAATTCTAGAATAATCAGGATCAACCAGAATTTTAGGAATCAACCATCGATAAATTGTTACATCGTTCATTATCATTACAAAAAGGTTAGGTATACATGCGAACTGCTAAAAGCTCATTTTCTTCGCCTGGAAAAAAGTTAACAATAGGGCTAAATCGAGCCATAGAGGTTTCGCTTTCGTTGAGGAGAAGAATAGCGTCAGACCCATAGCATCTTCTGATAGCTCGCAATTCGGCACTATAGGTAGCAAAGTTCATTTGAGTCATTAACAAGTCTCTTGAGGCGTTATCAGGGAGACCAATTATTCGCCGATTTTTCTCTTTTCGAAATCTTAAATCTTCACGGAAGATATTTACAGGAACAAGTTTTTCTATGTTTGGGTAAAGAGCAACTAATTTTTCTAAGATATCTTCGAACTCTTTTCTAAAAACTTCTCCCCCAAGTTCCATTACAGTCATTACTGCTACCTGTTCTGCGACTTCTCCGTAGTTGCTTGAAACTGCCTCTTGTATTTTGTTTACGAAAGTTGGTATGTTACTGACTGCTTTGTTCCAATCAATCCTATTTTGTTCTGCCAGGGCAACAGGAAAGATAAAAGACAGTTCTTCGTCCGGAATAAGCTTTATTAAGCGAACAGGAATATTTAGAAACTTTAATTCCTGGAGGAGTTCAACCTCTTTCTCTTTATAGTATGGTTTTGTCACCTTGCAACTGTTTGTCTCTAGATTCAAGCGTAGCTTATTGTCTTCTCCCATTGATAAATCGAAGCATTCGAAATTAAATAAGGTCAATGGAATTCCAGTCGTTGCAGCAGATGTAACTGTTTTGCAGATTCTCTTCGGACCTTTAAGTGGATATTCTGACAGTCCCTCCATCACATTCATCGCAGTTAATGACGCAATTGCGGTTTCTTGAGTGATACCCGTACTGGAAGCAATAGTAATGCAGTAATCCAATCTGTTACGAACCCACTTAGTGAAGTAGCTAGGTGTCTTGTCTGCATATTTTGGAATTGGAAACTCTTTAATTTTGTATATCAATACTGAGAGAATTTCCAGTTGTTTACTGTCAAGCAAGCGAACTTGTGCTTCTGCAAATTGGCCTATTTGACGTTCTGCTGCGAATTTTGATGCGTTTGTTTGAGTGATTTCACCTTCTGCCAACTCGCGGGCAATTTGTTTTCTTGATACCTCAGCAACCCCATTCCCTTTCATTCGATATTTGGCAAGTATTTGTCTTGTTTCAGACGAGTTCCTATCCTCAGCACGTACCATGTATTGTTGCCAACGCCCATCTTCTTTCATGTATGGAAGTTGCTCAGCAAACATGTCTTTTCGTGCGCGAGCAATATCCAGTTCAGTGGGGATATAAATTTCAGCGAGTTGTTGAAGTACTGGCGCAACTTTTTTTGTATCTTCACGTGAAGTATCAGTTTGCATGTATTATCTTGTTGTAAGTTTAACAAGGCCTATCGCCTTGTCTCTTCTTACTTGCCTTTATTCTGGGGAAATATGAAATCACAAAGCGATTAGTCTGCTTTATGATGGTGATGTTGCTCATTTAGACGATCAATGACAGTTTTATAGCCATTCATTCCTCGTAGTAGCCATTGATTGACGCGAGTTACCGTTGCGATGCTGATACCAGTTTCTGCTGCGACTGCACGTTGGCTTTTACCTGCAGCTAGGGCTTGAGCGACCGCAAAACGGCCCGAAAACTCGGACATTTCTGGCTCGGTTAATAAATCGCGTAAAAATGCAATATAGTCATCTTCCGAGCTAAGTTGTTGGAACGCCGACACCAGGTTTTTTAGTCGTTGGTCGGGTTTGTAGGTTGTCATGGTGTAATAGTACATCATATCCGTAGAAATATCAAGTATTAACGCTAATTGAAACCGCTCGGTAACCTACGGGCTCTGCCCGTAGTAAAGAGTTGCCTTTGTCCTGATGTACAATTGGGTAATGCAAGTTAGAACACAATCGCACGCTACTTATCTCTTGATGTACCACA
>Ga0210006_1000924_pt1 | contig 21298 bp, 19 predicted proteins | sample CryGey02umfilter_2_FD_185452 | JGI IMG/M metagenome (GOLD analysis project Ga0210006, IMG submission 185452) | Groundwater microbial communities from aquifer in Utah, USA - Crystal Geyser 4/10/14 0.2 um filter (SPAdes) (version 3) | ecosystem: Environmental > Aquatic > Deep subsurface >... | reverse complement strand
CAATTTGCACATACCAAAACAGACCAACCCCCAAGCACATTTCTCAAATCTCCCCACAACATCCCCCTCCACACAAACCCACTCCCACGCTCCACCCATCAATTTCTCCCCACAACATCCCCCTCCCCACAAAACCCCGCCTACAGTCCACCCATCAATTTCTCAAATCTCTCCTTGTCATCATACGGCCCAATCGCCGCAATTTTCATGCGATCCGCTTTAAATAAATCCTTCGCCACCCTCATCACATCATCAATAGTCACAGCATCGACCGCCGCCGCAATTTCCTCGGGAGATTTTGACTCACCGTGCAAAAGTGCATATTTAGCAAGCAGATGCGCAAATTCTTCGCTATCTTCAAGACTCAAAACCATTTTTCCTTTAACATAAGATTTCGCCTTTTGAAGCTCTTCTTCGGGCACACCTTCATCCCGCAATTTTCGATATTCCTCAATAATCCCCTTCACCGCATCATCGATTCTCGTCAAATCCACGCCGGCATTCGTAACAATCGCTCCACAATCCATATAATCATCAGTCGAAGTATGGATATAATAAGCCAATCCCTTCGCCTCACGCACTCCCAAAAACATTCTACTACTCATATTCCCACCCAAAATCACAGACAAAACTTTTAGCGCCCAATGATCTTTATGAGTTTCCGCATATCCAGAAAATCCCACAGCCACATGCGCTTGTTCAGTCTTTTTTTCTCTCAAAGAAATCCTCTCTCCTTCCATCGGAGCAACAGGCAAAAACTCAAACGCCTTTTTCGCATTTTCCAAAACAAAATATTTTTTAACCATTTCCAAAATTTTCTCTTCATCAATATTTCCAACAACCGCAATCACAGTATTTTCAGGAGTATAAAGTTGTTTTTTATAATTCGCAAAATCATCATGCATCACGCCACCAATCACTTCCTTGGTCCCGATTTGGTCCCAACCAAGCGGTTGATCACCAAAGACAAGCCTCTCGAAATCCCACCCGATTTGATACATCGGCGTATCTTGATACATATTATATTCCTCCAAAATCACTCCACGCTCCTTATCAATTTCTTCTTGTCTAAAAGTCGCATGAACCATCATATCTGACAAAACATCACATGCGATTTCTGTATTTTCAACTGCAACTTTCACATAATATCCTGCATATTCTTTGCCTGTAAAAGCATTGAATTCACCGCCAACAGAATCAATCGCCTCAGAAACTTGCTTCGTGTCGGTATATTTTTTCGCTCCCTTGAAAAACATGTGCTCAAGAAAATGAGAAAGCCCTCTTTGCGCTATTTTCTCATAACGACTCCCTGCCCCAACAAGGACAAGAACCGTCGCAGACTGAGTTCCGGAAAGCTTATTTGTAATGATTCTAAGACCATTCTCCAGTTTTGTTTGTTTGTACATCTTTATAATTTTTAATGATGAAAATATTAAAATTGCTATGCTATAATACCTGCACGAAAATAAAAAAAACAGCAAATGTACCAAAAGGCATCAAAGCGCGACTCAATCAACAAAATTACAATTTTCATAATCTTCAGTAGCGTCTGCATGACAATTTTAGTGTTAAGATTATTCCAACTTCAAATTTTTGATCATGAATTTTATCAAAATCTCGCGACACAAGAACAATCCGGATCCCTCAATCTTCCCGCACAACGCGGAGAAATTCTCATAAAAGACAAAAGCTCAAAAGAAGAATTTGCCCTCGCGACAAACACAACATTGAATCTGATTTTCGCAGATCCAACCTTGCTAAAAGACCCTCAATACATCGCCGAAAAACTCATTCCTCTTTTATATAATATCGAAAACGAACGAGCAACAGACAACGAAAGAATCGAAAAATTATCCAGAAAACTTCCTGCAGATATCACAGAAGAAGAAAAAGAGAAACTCTTGAAACCGCTTACAGATGAGGAACTTTCAAAACAATACAAAGACACATTCCTGACAAAAATATCGGAAAAAAGAAGATCCCAAATTCTCCTCGGCGAAGATTTTGAACAAGAAAATCTCGACAAACTCCTCACTATTGGCGCATCAGGAATAGAAATAAAAAACAAAAGTGTTTACGCCTACCCTCCTCAAATCGGAAATCCGGAAGCCGTCGCCGCACAAATTTCACAATATGTTCAAATCCCGACCAAACGCCTCGCAAAACTTCTAAAAGGTGAAAATCGCTATGTCATCCTAAAAAGAAGACTTTCTCCGGACACTTCCGACACAATCAAAAAAATGTTCAAAGAAGATAAAGACAAACTGCTGGCTGGACTTGGAATGCAGGAAGAATCATTCAGATATTATCCGGAAGGAAGCCTCGCCGCGAGTTTACTCGGATACGTAAATTACGAAAACCAAGGAGAATACGGCATAGAAAGCACTTTCGATACAGAATTAAGTGGAGTCGCAGGAAAATTCAACTCAAAAAAAGATTCAATGGGCCGACAAATTACCGTTGGAGACAGTATCCTTCAACCCGCAATAAACGGCGACACAATACTGCTGACAATCGACAGATCAATTCAGTCAAAAACCGAAAAACTGCTTGAAGAAGGCGTAAAAGAGTACGATGCAGAAAGTGCACAAGCCATCGTCATTGACCCAAAAACAGGAAAAATTATGGCAATGGCAACCTACCCGACATTCAACCCAAACAATTACGGACAAGTTTTCAATAAAAAGGAAATACATTTCACCGCGCAAGACATGCAAAATTTAACCCCCACCAAAACCGCAGGAATTTATTATTACTACACAAAAAAAACAGAACTGGACAGATACATAGTGTTTGAAGAAAAAGATCCAGAAGGAAATGTCCATTATTACAAATATGAAAATTTAATCGGCCCCGAAGTCTATCACAACAAAATCGTTTCTTGGCCGTACGAACCGGGGTCCTCATTCAAACCTATCGTCATGTCCATGGCTCTCGACGACGGAGATGTCACCCCAAACACCACATACAACGACGTAGGCCCGATAAAAGTTGATTACAATAAGTACACAGGCGAATACGACTTTGAAATAAAAAATTCCACGGGATATTATGGCCTCGTAAACATGAGTATCGTCCTCGAAAAATCTTTAAACACAGGAATGACATTTGTGTCGAAAAAAATCGGCCCGGCACTTTTCTACAATTATCTGAAAAAATTCGGATTTCTCGACAGAACAGACATAGAAATGGACTCCGAATCAGTCGGAAAAATCGAATATTTCGAAGAATGGACAGAATCCGAACTTGCAACCCATGCATTCGGCCAAGGACTCACCGTCACAATGATACAAATGGCTCAGGCATACTGCGCCCTCGCAAACGGAGGTACAATAATGAAACCATATTTAGTCGAAGAAATCCGCCATCCCGATGGCTCAAAAACCACATTTGAACCACAAGAAATAACAAAAGTTATTTCAGAAAACACTTCCTCAAAAATCATAACAATGCTGGTAAATGCAACTGAACGAGGTTTTGCATTAAAAGGACAAGTCCCAAGCCATTTCGTATCCGGAAAAACAGGAACCTCCCAAACATACAAAGGCGGCCGCGCACTCTCAGGGAAAGGAACAACCATCGGAACCTTTGCAGGATTCGGCCCGATAGAAGATCCGAAATTCGTCATTATTATAAAATACGATTATGCAAAACAGAGCGAATGGGGATCCGACACCGCCGGCCCAACCTTCGCAAAACTCGCAGAATTCATCTTCGATTATCTAAATATTCCACCGGATAAGTAAAAAAAGCGGAGGCGGTCATAGACACGCCCCCACAATCTATCTCTAAACTTTATTCAGCCAAAGTCACCTGATTAACTTCGCTCAAGTCACTCATTTTATTTGCCTGCACAACTTCCGGTGAAGTCGTATAATAATAATCTCCGATATACATCGCTCTATCGATATCCTTCTCCCCACACCAATAACTTCCACCAACCATCATATCCTCCGCCCCCATCCAATCATATCTACACATAAAAGTCCCCTTAGTATATTCCGCATCAGTATAATGAGAAATTCTTCCTTGAAGAGAAATGCCATCTAAGCTGATATTATAAACATAAACTCCCTGATAAGTTTCATTTCCATAAGTTGAAGGAGAAGTACTCGAATCATTTTTCATACTTTGTGGAATTTCATACAAACTCACAGGAAAAGCCAAAATTCCCTTCGCCTTATCAAACAAAAGTGCTTTATGATCATAAAGTAAAGGACTTGTTGTTCCACGATCTCCGATCGTTGTCTTGAACATTTCAGTAGGATGTTCTGTGTCAGAAACATCAAACATCGCAACTTTCATTCCTTGATACCATGCAAAATTATCACCCATCCATCCCATTCCACCTTCCGCGTCCACCGCTTCTTTTCCAAATCCAATGATGTGATTTTCGTCATAAGGATGCAAATAATCACTGTATCCAGGAATCTTCAATTTTCCAAGAATTCTAGGGCTCTTTGGGTCATCCAAACCAATCACAAAAAGTGGATCGGTATTTTTGAAAGTAACCATATAAAGTCTGTTTCCCACAAACCTCGTAGAATAGATTCTTTCGCCCTTTGCAAGCCCCGTAAGCGCTCCAACAACACTCATTCCACTATCCAAAACATAGACATTATTTTGAGACTTATTATTCTCACTCCACATATCTCCCTTTGTCGTAGCAATCCTGAAATAGTCACCACTCTCATCCATTGAAAATTGATTCAAAATCGTTCCGGGAACCGTTCCAGACCCCTGATATTTCACAGTCGACCCACTAAGTGAAAATTTATAAAGATATGTTTCTTCATCACTCACACCATCCAACCACCAACCATAAGAACTATACCTTGGTTCAGCCAAATAAAGATTATCCGTCGACGCATAAATGTTACTACTTGAACCCATGATAACCTGTTTTGAAACGCTCTTTGTCGCATCATCTACAGGAATTCCGGCAACGATCGCATAATTCATGCTTGTATGTCCCGGAACATAATAAACATCACTACATCCGGTTACAGGACTGATTTTCCCATCTTTTGAATCTGCATAATACGGCACAACTCCTTCATTTTTCGCATTTTCAAAATATCCCCATGGCAAATAATACATATACTGATTTGCAACGAGATAAACATTATTTCCAATTTTTCTTGAAGAATTATAATTTCCTTCAAAAGAAAGTTCACGAATTTGTTTCACTTTTGTTTTGTCAGTGATGTCAAAAACATAAACTTTCGTCAAACTTCCTGAAAGAGTAATCGTGTCAGAAATAAATGTACCTCCACTTTTTCCCTCAAGGAAAACATTTCCATTATAAGAAGTTCCGACAATAACAAGTCTGTCGTCATCCACATACATCTCTGAAGGATAAAAATTTGCATCCGAAACAGTCACTTTTGTAAGCTCTTTCATTGAACTTGGCGGATAAGCATTCACAATTCTCACCGTGTTTCCTTTCAAAGTATAAACATATTGCCCATCATTTTTCACAATATCAGCCTCATCAACACCCTCAACTTGCACATTTGTCTGAGAAGATTCAACTCCTTTTGCCGCACCCATTTCCGCACCGCCAGTAGGTGCCGCAGAATCAGAAACAGCCTCTCCAACCATTGGCGCCGCCTCTTTCGTCATAGCTCCCTCCATATAAAGGATATCAGGACTTGAATTATAACTGCTGTCCTCCATGTATTTCCTCATCTCAGAACAAGATTCGAATTTTTGAAGACCCGCCGTAGATTCTGAAACAAGATTTCCACTGGCAAGAGATTCATAAGAATTTGAAACCTTATAAGTCACATCATCTGAAGTTCTCCAAATAATTTCCGCCATATCACCTCTCGTCAACTTGTCATCGAAAGCAGTAACCGTTGAAGGAATAGCCTCTTTTGAAGAAAGCGCATTAACATACCCCTCATACCAATTTGCGCTTGCTCCAAGCGAAATATCAAGCCCAAGAACATTTGAAATAATCTTGCTCGCTTCCGCAAAATTTATCGTATCCGCAGGTCTAAAAGTTCCATCTTTATATCCATTCACCCAACCACTTGTCGTCGCAGAACAAATATAAGGCGCAAACCATTCATCTTTTACATCGCTATAACAATTTGATCCTTCCCATGCCGTCGTATCACTATTTTTTTTAGTAGAAACAGACGCTCCATCACCAGAACTCTGTTCGTTATCCAAAACTTTATCCTTTGCCTCCATCACAATTTTCAAAAACTCAGCCCTATTTATGTCTTTATTCACGCCAAAAGTTCCATCTTCATAACCTTTCACAACCCCTTCATTCGCCAAAAAATAAACAGCTTTATAACTCATTTCATCCTCCCTCATGTCAGAAAAACCGTACCCATAAACCGAAGAAACACCGACATTATAAAAAGAAAAAAGAGAAATCAAGATCGCAAAAACAAGAAACTTTGCAACCGACCTACTCCAAAAAATTTTAATATTCATAAGAAAGATTTTTAAAAAATAATTTAGTTATACGCGGCAAATCGCCACGCATAACTAAAACGAATCATACCAAACTTAGTTACTATTCTCAAGCTCCCAATTTTACGACTAGCATTGACAAACCCACCACCACAGCCTAAAATCTAAACTACTTAATAGGACTAAATAGGTATGAATAAACAAATCGAAACAATAACAAAAAATAAAACGCGAGGAGCGTTACATTTGACGCAACAAGTTGATTACGGAATTCTTATTCTTGCAACATTGGCAAACACGGGAAAAGACCGTTCAGCTGCCAAAAAAGAACCTATCAGCACTTCAATAAAACAAATCGCAGAAGAAAATAATTTATCATTCCTATTCCTACAAAAAATTGCACAAAAACTTTTGAAAGCAAAATTATTAAAATCAGAAAGAGGAAAATTCGGAGGATACAAGCTCACAAAAAAACCTGAAAAAATAACATTAAAAGAAATCATCGAAGGCCTCGAAGGCAAAATTTCCGTAGTGCCATGCCTAAGAGCAGACACGACGACATGTTGCAAAAAAAATAAAAAATGCGCGATAAAAAATCAACTAAGCGTTCTAAATAAAGAAATGGAAGATTTCTTTTTATCAAAAACTTTAGCTACATTTACGAAATAAATCATGGCAACAAAATCATCAAAAAATTCATTAATTATAAAAAATCTTCACGTCGAAACTGAAGATAAAACGAACAGAAAATCAAAAAAAGAAATCCTAAAAGGAGTAGATTTAGAGATAAAAGAAGGTGAAATTCACGCAATAATGGGCCCAAATGGATCCGGCAAAAGCACACTTCTAAATGCATTAATGGGACATCCAAGTTACCAAATTTCAGAAGGGACAATTCAACTAAAAACTGGAGATAAAACGAAAAAATTAAACGATTTAAAAGCAGACGAAAGAGCAAATCTTGGCTTATTCATGGCATTCCAACATCCAATCGAAGTTCCAGGACTTTCTTTCTTGCACATGCTTCGAACTATAAAAAATCTGAAAGGAACAGAAAAACAATCCCTGGAAGAACTTCTTGAAGAATTACAAATAGAATTAAAAAAATTGAAGATCGACGAAAAGGCCTTAGAAAGAGGAATAAACGAAGGATTTTCCGGAGGAGAAAAAAAGAAACTAGAAATTTTTCAAATGAAAATTCTAAAACCAAATTTTATTTTACTCGATGAAATAGATTCTGGACTCGACATCGATTCACTAAAAATAGTTGCAGAAAACATCAAAGAATATTTCAAAAAATATTCTCCAGCAATGATAATTATCACACATTACGCAAGAATTCTAAAGTTCATTGAACCGCATAAAGTACACATTTTATCTGACGGAAAAATAATAAAATCAGGAGGGAAAGCTCTTGCACATACACTCGAAAAACATGGATACAAAGAATTAAACGACAAATAAAATGCACAGCAAATCATCAAGAAAAGAAGAAAAATCTCAAGCTCAAAAGATAAACACGCTTTTCACAAACTACAAATACGGATTTCACACTGACACAAAAAGCAAACTCGTAATCCCAAAAGGATTAAACGAAAAAATTGTCAGACAAATTTCTAAAATAAAAGAAGAACCAAAATGGATGACTGATTATCGAGTAAAAGCTTACAAAGAATTCGTAAAAAGACCAATGCCCAATTTTGGGCCAAGCTTAGAGGGAATCAACTTCGACGATATTCATTATTACATTCGTCCTCAAGATAAAACACAAAATAAATGGGAGGATGTTCCCGCAGAAATCAAAGAAACTTTCGATAGACTTGGAATTCCGGAACACGAAAAAAGATCACTAGCTGGCTCAGGCGCACAATTTGAATCCGAAATGATTTATCATTCTATAAAAGAATCTTTGAGCAAAAAAGGTGTAATTTTTGATTCAATAGATCAAGGCCTCAAGAAATATCCGGAACTTTTCAAAGAATATTTTGGAACAATTGTTCCTTACGATGACAACAAATTTTCCGCATTAAATTCAGCAGTTTGGTCAGGAGGATCTTTCATTTATATTCCAAAAAACACTTACGTCGACCTTCCTCTTCAGGCATATTTTCGAATAAATACAGAAAGCATGGGACAATTTGAAAGAACGCTGATTATCGCAGACGAAGGCAGTTTTTTGCACTACATCGAAGGCTGTACAGCACCGGTTTACTCAAAAGATTCACTTCACTCGGCAGTTGTTGAAATCATCGTAAAAAAGAACGCACACGTTCAATATACAACAGTCCAAAACTGGTCTCTGAATGTCTACAACCTCGTCACAAAGCGCGCATACGCCTACGAAAACGCAGAAATGATTTGGCTTGATTGCAACGTCGGATCAAAAATCACAATGAAATATCCATCAATATATTTAGTCGGAGATAATTCAAAAGGAGAAATAAAATCTCTCGCAATGGCAAAAGATAATCAATGCCAAGACACAGGTGGAAAAATAATCCACATGGGAAAAAACACGACATCAAAAATCATCGCAAAATCAATATGCAAAGACCACGGAAACGCTTCGTACAGAGGTTTATTGAAGGCAACAAAGTCAGCAAGAAACTCATTTAATTACTCAAAATGTGATGCATTGATTTTAAGTCCGGAAGCTCGTTCAGATACAATTCCAAAAATCAGTATCGACGATCCGACTGCATCAATAGCACACGAAGCCTCGATTTTCAAAATCGATGACTCACAATTATTCTATTTAATGTCACGTGGATTACCGCAAGACACAGCCGTTTCCGAGATCGTGAACGGATTTGCAAATCCAATCGTCAGCGAACTTCCAATGGAATACGCAATCGAATTGAAACGATTACTTGAAATCGAAACCGAATAAATTTTCCAACAAAATGACAAAAAATTTCTCACTAATCATAACGCCGGAAGAAGCAAAAAAACTCTTTTTACACAAATCAGAGCCAATTATCGTAAAACTCGATAAACCCGACACCCTAGCCGAAATTCTTGTTATGATAAAAGGAGAAAAAGATCAAAAATATGACTTCGCAATAACAGTAATTCACTCCGCTCCACACACAAAAAGCCGAATCTATGTAAGAAGTGTTCTCGAAGGTTCTTCATCGGTAAATTTCGCTGGAACCGCAAGAATAAACGAAGAAGCAGATTTTTCAGACACAGATTTATCACATCACACTCTCCTACTTTCTGAAAATTCAAAAACAAATACACTTCCAGCGATGGAAATAATTTCAAATACAGCAAAAGGAAATCACGCCGCAACGATAGGACGAATAAATGAAGAAATCCTCTTCTACATCGAATCTAGAGGCATCAACGAACTCCAAGCAAAAAAATTAATTGCAAAAAATTTCCTAAAAGCAGATATTTCTAAACTGGAAACATTAAAAAAATAATAATGCAAAAAATCGATCCAAAAAAAATCAAAAAACTCTTCCCAATTTTCTCAAAAAAAGAAAATAAAAATTTAGTTTATCTCGATAATGCCTCGACCACACAACGTCCAAAAGTGGTTATAGATGCGATAAAAGACTTCTACGAAACATACAACTCAAACATTCACAGAGGAATTTACGACTTATCCGAAAAAGCTACAAAAATGTACGAAGACACTCGAAAACACGTCGCAAAATTCATCAACGCAAAATCATCTGAAGAAATAATTTTCACAAAAAACACAACAGAATCAATAAATCTTTTGGCATATACTCTCAGCGAAAAAATCCTTAAAAAAGGCAACAGAATCATCGTAACTTCACTTGAACATCACTCAAATTTCGTTCCATGGCAAACAATGGCGAACAAAAAAGGATTCACTCTTTCAGTCGTTCCGGTAACAGAAGACTACACTCTCGACATGAAAGAATTTGAAAAATTAATCAAAGAACCAAACGTAAAATTAGTTTGCATTTCTGCGATGTCAAACGTCACAGGAACAGTCCCGCCCATACAAAAAATAATCAAACGCGCACATGAAGTTGGCGCATTGGTATTAGTCGACGGAGCGCAGTCCATAGCCCACGAACACACCGACGTGCAAAAGATGAACGCAGATTTTTTCGTATTTTCAAGTCACAAAATGTTCGGACCATTTGGAGTTGGAATAGTTTACGGGAAAAAAAAATTACTCGATAAATTACCGCCATTTTTGTACGGCGGCGACATGATAAAATCAGTAAAAGAAACATGCACTCTTTTCAGCGACACTCCATGGAAATTCGAAGCAGGCACGCCAAGCATCGCAGACGTTGTGGCATTCGACAAAGCAATGACCTTCATCGAAAAACTCGGAATAGAAAACATCAAAAAATGCGAAATGTCCCTCGCAAAAAAAGCAGTAGAAATGTTAAAAAAACACAAACAAGTCAAAATTATTAAACCAAAAAATCTTGAAGAATCAGGCCCGGTAATTTCATTTGTGATAGAAAAAATTCATCCACACGATATAGCCGAAGTTTTCAACGGAGAAGGTGTTGCCATACGCGCCGGACACCACTGCAATCAGCCATTAATGTCGCGTCTAGGAATCCCCGCAACAGCCAGAATCAGCTTCTCAATTTACAACACGGAAGACGACATCAAACACGTAGACCTCGCCATAAAAAAACTTTTCAAAATTTTCGCAAAATAAATCGCACAAAATAACATGTCAGACATTTATTCAGAGATCATCCTCGACCACTACAAGCATCCTCACAACAGAGGACACATCAAACATGATACAAATAGAGCAGAAGAAGACAATCCTCTCTGCGGCGATAATATAAAGATCTACATCAAAGTGTCAGACAAAAAAATTATCGAAGACATTTCATTCGAAGGAGAAGGCTGTGCAATAAGTCAAGCCTCAGCCTCAATGCTTACAGATTTTTTAAAAGGAAAACCCATCGCACAAGCAAAAAAAATCACATCTAAACAAATTTACGATTTACTAAAAATCAAAATCTCTCCGGCACGTTCAAAATGCGCATTACTCGCATTAAAGACAATCAAATCAGCACTTTCTTAAAATCTACTTTAAAAAACTTCGCACTTCTTCATCATCATCCCCATCAAGATCCCTAAATCAGGGGTACATTAAAGCTTTCATATATCCACTAACAACTTCCGCCATCTCAGACATAAGATCTCTTGCCTCCACTTGATACTCATCAAGCTCAGCTTCAATCTCAGACCGCCTTTCGGCAGTTATTTCATGTTGAGAATCACTCAATGCCGCCAAAAATACAGAAGAAGATGATCGAAAAAAAGGCGCAAAGATTCTCATATGCATTTTTTCAATTTCATTCTCAACAATAGCCCCAGCTTCCACAATAACACCAAGTTTAAACAAAATTTTATCCAATTTGTCATAAACGGCATACATAAGCTGAAGCTGAAACATAAAATCTTTATAATTTTCAACCCAATAATCTTTAATCTCCAGAAGGATCCAATCCAAAAAAATCTTCAACCTCAGGAAAAAAATCAAGGCCACAAACCCTCAAACTAGACAAATGATATAAGACAAAATACTACTACTTATTTCTTTTTAGTCAAAGCCAAAACCACAACACACGCTCCCAAAACAATCGCACCCCAAAATGAAAAATAATTATACCAAGGCAAAACATCCAAAGGAGAAAATGTTTCCACTTGAGCATTTCCATTCCCATCAACAGCCTTCACGTAAACATAACTGGAAAGATTTTGATCCTCAAGAACATACGGACTTTCAGCTCTAACCCAACCATTGAACCAAATCTGCAAGAATGCACGGCATTTGGATCGACTTCTATAACTTCATGAATAAAATTTTGAGGTTCTATATTAACCGGAACAATCTCTTCAAATGGAATTTTTTTTGCCATCTCATCTAAAATTTTTTCCTTAAGAAAATCCATCGGCAAATCACTCGCCCCCATCGGCAAAACCGGAGCAACTTCCTCAGCTAAGGCGCTAAAAGAAAAGCTAAGAAGAAGGCTTAGACTAGCCACATAAATAAAAGATTTTAAAAACTTATTGGCACCTCCATACCTGAAAATTTTCATGGCTCAAGAGTATCACCAACAAAAAAATTTAACAATTATTTTCCATCCTTCACTTTTTCCATCGCCTCATTCCCCTTTCTCTCCTGAAATTTCAAAAAAGAATTAAACAAAACTTTATCATTTTCAGGCATCGAAAGAGAAAACACAAAATATTTCAAAGTCTGCATCGTATCTTTCAAAAACCCGTAATATTTTTCATAATCACCGGTCAAAATTCCATAACTTTTAGCAGCTTCATAATAATTTCTCTCCACAAAATTCATCAATTTTTCAGGACTAAAGAAAATTGCATCAAAAGGATTATTGCCGATTTTATCAAGAACATCGACAACATCTTTATTTTTCCCCAAAACATTTTCACCATAAACCTTATTAAAATCAGGATAAAGTGAAATCACAAAAACATTATCACCGGTAAGCCCATAATAAAGTTCAACTTTCATTTTTTTAATATCAAGTCCGGGAATAAAATTAAAACTCGCAAGCATCTCTGCAGGTATCGCACTAAAATCGACATAAAGCTTATTTAGTCCGCCGCCTTTCACGACGTTCACGTCTTTCTTAAGCGCCCCTTTCACTCCAACCATTCCGTCAAATTCCCCGATAATAGCATCAACATAAGCATCAAAAGAAGCCGTCATTTTTTTCGCCGCCCCCGCATATTTTTCATCAACATCAAAATAAAAAGAAATCGTAGGATATTTTTCACCACTATCTCCAAGAGCCAAAGCAAACGGAGACTCCAAAACGCCAACAACTTCATCTTTTGAAATACCTGCAAATCCGCTCACAAAAGCCACAAGATCATCATAACTTTTCTGTGAATCCAAATTGGTATCACCACCGACCTCTTCAAGTCCCATTTTAAATCCGGCAACAAAATTTCCAATATATTGTCCAACATTCGGCATTTCCCAATACAAAATCGGATTCTCCAAAGGAACTTTATCAAAAAGCGAAAGTTTCTTTCCGGAATAAGGCAAATTTTTCGCGACAATATCTTTATCCGCAACCAAATTTCCAAAACCTTCAAATCCAAACCCGTCTTCTTTCGCTACAACTTCAGCATACATGCTATTCATGACATCAACATTTGCCTTGTATCCAACATTATCAAGAAACTTTTTGACAGCATCTCCCTTTTTCAAATAAACATATCCAAGATTTCCTTTTGAATTTTTTGACGCATTTTTGAAATCTTCGTTTTCGCTAAATCCGGTCCCATTTTTCAATCGAACCATTCCCTCGTCAATTTCGGCTTGAGTAGCACCAAAAACAAAGATATTTCCATCATTTCCATACAATAAATCTTTGGAAGTTTTTTGCTCTTCGGTCAACAACTTCTTCATTTTAGAAACCTCATCTGTATAAAGAGCCGCAAAAACGCCACCACTGCCACCATCCGAAACTTTCGACAAATCAACTGCAACAGACAATTTAAAATCACCCTCCAAAATAGGCAAAATATCCTTTTCATAATCCAAATCACTTCCATCTTTTTTCAAAGATTCTTCATTCAAAACTTGTTCCTTAAACTGTGCCCCAATTCCATAATCCGGAAGCATTTCGATCAGTTTTTTCATGTTTTTGACTTGCTCTCCATCAGAATGGTCAACAACCATCACGAAATGACTGCCCTTTGGTAAAGCCGACTCAGGCAAAATTTTCCCTCCAAACGGCCAAAATTTACATCCTGAAAAAACCGCAAGAGAAACGAAAGCCAAAACAAAAATTTTCTTCATAGGACAAATACTCTTAGTTTTTACCTTTTTTAGTATCTTTTCTTTTGTGATCTGTATGCTTTCTGCACTTTGGACAAAATTTACTGATTTCTTTTACGATTTCATCATTTCTTCTTTTGTCATATGCAGAGATGTCGTTTGCTTTCTTACATTCCGGACAGAACCAAGTGCAATATTGACTTTTTCCCTTTGCCATAATAGTTAATGTTACGTTAAATGCGACTAAATGCGTAAGAATACTATATCAATTTCACTTATTGTCAATAAAATATCAGGATAAAACGATAAAATTCTTGCATACCTTTTTTTTTTCATTTAAAATACTTCGCGAGAAATGGATAAAAGATTGGAGACCCTCTTTAAAAACCTAGAGGTCATCTCCATCTTGCCCAAATAAAGTTGGCGTAAGCACAAAAAAACCGCTAAACTCATTTCACAAATACATCACCGGCTGTGGTAGCTCAGTGGTAGAGCACGTCCATGGTAAGGATGTACCCCTCCAGAGGAAATCGAGTTTACGGCATAGACAAAACAAAAACTTGAAATTTAGGAGGCTTCGAGAATACCATCCCCGCGGGATGAGGCTCTCTGAAGAGAAAAATAGGCAATATGCTGTGGTAGCTCAGTGGTAGAGCACCACCTTGGTAAGGTGGGGGTCGCAGGTTCAACTCCTGTTCACAGCTCCAGTTTGAGGCACAAGGAGTTGTAAATATTTCTTAATATTTACACTATGTCTCATGCCACAATTCAGGAACTTTCGGAAAGCTATATGCAACGCTGTCTGGTCATCAGAAATTATTCACCGGCAACGCTTCTTGGTTATAAATGGACTTTCAGGCAGTTTTTCCAAGAAACAAAAATTGATCATCCGTCTGACTTAAATCTTCGCGTTATAGAGGCTTGGTTTTTTAATGGTAGATTGAATAAGAAATGGAGTTCAAACACCTTTAGAACTCATCTGAAACACTTAAACACTTTCTTTAAGTGGCTTATCAAAGAAGGATATATAAAAGAAAATTGTTTAGACCAATTGGAGAAGCCACGAATGGAGCAAAGAATTCCGAGAACATTATCAAAAAAACAATCTTTGAAACTTCTTGAGTATTCGTTCAATATGGCTTATCAATACCGGCTTTGCAAATATAGAAATCGAGCAATCATCGGAATCATGTTGATGGCAGGATTGAGAAAAAAGGAAGTTTTAAATCTAAAATTGAATGAAGTTTCTATTGAGAATGGTTCAATCTTTGTAAATCAAGGAAAAGGAAGCAAAGACCGGATAATCCCAATGAACTCAAGATTAAAAATCATATTGTCCGAATATCTACAACAACGTGAGAAATTCGGCAAAGAATGTATAAACTTTTTTGTAAGCATCCAAGGCGATTACCCATTAGGCGACAGCGGATTAAAAAAACTTATCGACATGCTAAAAAAGAAAGTCCACATGGACTTCTCCGCCCACACACTAAGACACGCTTTCGCCCGCCTAATGCTCGAAGGTGGCTGTGACATCTACACATTATCAAAACTCATGGGACATTCAAAAATTACAACCACAACAATTTATTTGTGTTGTTCAAATCAACAGATGAGCAAGAGCGTTGAGATGCATGCGTTGAATTAAGCCATAGCTAAATCGAAAGAATCACTATCTATCTTGTAATCATGCCTATGCAACAAAAGCTTTGATGCCGTTAAAATCAGAAAATAAACTTCAGAAAATTCACCAATAGTTTTTATATCCCTATATTCAGCCGTATGGAAAAAACCAGATCTTTTCCCATATATTTTTTTTAAGATAGGCTTTAGCGCAGGCTCTTTGAAAAAATTACTTAACTTAATGCAAAATCTATAAACAAGCTCCTGCTCAATACATAATTGCTTCTCTATTAAGGCCGTTAGCAATCCAGTAATTAAAGACATATCATGTGAAGGATGCAATCTGATTACATCAGACAAAGTTCTTCCTTGCAAAGCAATTTCTTTATACCTAATTTTTTTAGTTTTAATAAAAACAATTAAATCATCCGCTCTAAACGGAATTGTAAATTCAGATATAAAAGTCTGGAGAAGCTCGTATTCCTTGGGCTCATACCCCAACTGCTTCATTAAAGATTTATTCAATAAAATATCCAAAGTCCCTTTACTTAAGAACCAATCTTGCCATGGCATAGGAAGATATGACAGCTGATAATTGAAAAATAATTCAGATTTATCATCAAGAATTATTGGAATTAAACGAGCAGATCCAAACATCACAAACAAAGATTGAAGATATTTTGAAATCCCAAATAGAATTTCTCTATATATGTCACTTGGACAACCATATTTCCCAGATATATCATGCAAATCTTGTTCTATTCCAATTAACAATGAATAATCTATACCAACTGATCCATGCCCAATAGCATAATGTTCAATAAAATTTTGATCAAAAGTCTTTTTCTTATCAACCAAATGTTTTTTCATATACCCAAAAACAAAGCTTGGAGTTTTCTCCTGTAGAATAATTTTAAGATTTAATACCTGTCCTACATGTTTTGATAAATTTTCACGCATTAACTCCAAAGGAATTTGGATTGAAATAGGATTCCAATCTTTCGTTCCATACGGAAAATGTATAGGGATATAAATATTCATAAAAAAATACAAAGACAGCAGATACGTATATTGTAACACAAGAGCCAAATCAACAGATGAGCAAAAGCATTAAATTGAGGAATCTATCTTGTAATTTTCAGACCTTGAACCAGTAGATGTAGCAACAAGACGTACCGTAGTTTCACCATTTTCCTCTATTTTAGTTAGACTAACACTCTTATTTTGAAGTGAAGTATGAGTTCTAACAATTGATGCCGCTCCACATAAATACTTATCCAAATCCTCTCTGCTCAATTCGCCTTGAACTCTAACAACCAAATCATCAGCCTTTAATTTAGAAACAAAATGCTTATCATTTTTGGTGAAAAAAATAACAGAATTGCTTATCAGGTTTATAGCGCTAATTATCGCTTCATCAGTACAAGATTTCTTAAAAAACACAAATTCACCAGAAGCAACAAGCTTTTTACTCCAAATATTTTCATCAATACAGATCAAGACATTTCCGTTCATAAAGTCTATTTTTCTTTTGGTAAAGTCTTTTGAACCAAGAAATGAATAGTCTTGATAACCTCATTATTTTCCAACAATTCAATCTTATAATATCCCAATTTCTCTAACTTAAGATTCTGTATATTCAAAGCTATATTGATTTGCTCAAACTTTCTAGCTTTATTTTTTTTTGCCACCAATTTTAGAGCAATATCTCCAATTGCTTCATTTCCATCTTCATCCATAATTTTAACAATAAAATCATGCTCTTCGTCATCTTTTCCATCCAACAACACCTGAAAAGCAAGACTACAATTAGGATGTAGAACTGGAACAGAATTTACATATATAGTATCGAAAGCACCAAGCACAGAGAGCTTTCCATCAGTAACACTAGCCGCATCACAAATAGTAGCTACATTTATTTCCATAATTCTTTTAATAATAAACAATAACACGTTAATTTTTACCATTCTTATTGTCAAAGAGCAACTCAATCCACCATTCCCATCACCTCAGCACATTCATTCGTCAACGCACACGACCGTTCAATATATCTCTTCGTAGTGCTAATCCTCGTATGACCAAGGTAATTCGCAATATCTTCGAGATTCTTGCCTTCGCTATTCAGTTTAGTTGCAACATAACGCCTAAAAGCATAGGCATTCACATTAAAACCAATCTCGTTTGATAAACGCTTAAATAAACCTCTCATTCCCTTATCAGTCCATCCGGTTCTTTTTGAAGATGAAACAAACAAATTAGGCTCTTCCCTTTTCAATTCCTGCCTTTTAAGAAGATACATTTCATAAGAATCGCGAATCCAACTCGGCAATGTATAATACCTCAATCTACCCTTTTGTTTCTTTCCCTTAATAACCAACTTATATCCACCTTTTTCCACCTTTTTGATATCAATACATTGAATACTAAGTAATTCACAAGGACGAGCACCAGTAAAAGCCAGGAAGGCAACAAACAAATCGTTTCTCCACCTTTCAAGTCTTGTTTGTCTTCTATTAACAATTTGCATACGAATAAGTTTCACTTGATCCTCAGTTAAAGTTCTTTGTTCATTCATTATCTCCTTACATTTTCGCACCTTCATTATTTTGTTTTCTTGAATGTATTCCATGTCCTCTAGCCATTTGAAATAAGTATTCAGATTTTTTCTGTATGTATTCAAAGTTGAAGGTGACCAATTTCTTTTTTCTTTCTCTTCATATAAAGCTTCTCTTAAAATATTAGGATTATTACAAGCCTCAACTGTCATAATTTTTAGCCTAAGAATAACAAACTTCAAGGTATCTCTAACATTAGAAATCGTCACCAAACTTTTCCCCTCTCTAACATAATGTTTCACAAACTCTGACCAATATTTCCATAATGCATCGCCAGAAAAAGATTCATCACTCTCGAAAATACACAATTGATTTTCTGGTAAAATTTGTCCGAGTTTTTCTAAGGATGTCCCCATGAATAAATTAATTTTAATGACAAAAACATCCTATAATTAATCAACAAATAAGCACATGTAACAAAACATGCACGAAATAATACATACAAAAAACGGCTTATCTACGACAAAGTATCGACAAGCTTTTGAATTTTCTCCAACATTTTTTTAACCTCCTCTTTGCTATACAAAGGCATTTTAGGATGTCCTATCTTATTTCTAATTTCAGGCAAATCATCATAGAGTTTTGAGATAGATAGTTTCTCATTCCTCCTCAATCTTAAAAGTTCTAAATACAAATCCATATTTTCCCACTTCTTTGGGTGCCTCTCTTTTTTTTGGTAATTACTTGAAAACAGCCCTCTTGACGACGTTTTATTAAACGAATTAATAGCATGATTATAATTAAGCCATAAATCTCTCCACTCTTTAGCATTAATATTCTTTCTTATTTTAATTATCAAAGAAGGCTCTTCAACATTAATTTTAACATTACCGTTAATCACAGTGTAAAACTCAACACCAAAATGTAAATTATCAGTAAGAATATAAGCAAAAACTTCTATTTTATTTTCCCTATTTATGGGAATAAAATAATCCTTCATCAACTGTTCAACCAACAAAATTTGTGCATTATTCCCCTTCCTTATGCCATAAACACGATCATTAAATCTATGCGAACTCTTAGCAAGTAGCGACAAATAATCAATCAAAACTGCTGATTTATTTATCATAGTCTTTTTTTCTCAACTCAACTAAACACATTGGACTTTTACCCTGTCATGACTCGCCATAACTCATCATAAAAACACTATACCACACTCATAGGTTGATTTCCCGCGTTTATCAGCCTAAAATGACCTCGCGATCCAAAATCTACAAACTTTCCCTAAGGGTAATTCGTCCATCTAGGCACCGAACTGGTGTAAAGGTGGGCGTAGAGGCCAGTTTGGCTACCCTTTGGGCAAGTAGATTGGATCGCACTCTACGCCCTCTTTTGTTATATACTAACCAAAAAAAACATGAGGAAAATTAAGATCAGCGTCTTGGCAATCATAGCTATCAGCTTAATGATGCCATTCATAGCAAATGCTACGGCTCTTTCAGATATTGCAGGAAACAAGAACCAAACCGCAATTGAATATTTAAACGAGCATAATGTCATTTCAGGTTATCCAGATGGGACTTTTCAACCAGACAAAATAATAAACCGAGCAGAATTACTAAAAGTACTAGTGGGAGGCAAAGGAATAACCCCAACAGTTCAAGAATACAATAATTGCTTTCCAGATGTGACAACCGAATGGTTTGCCCCATTTGTTTGTTATGCCAAAGCTCAAGAATGGGTTGGAGGTTATCCAGATGGGACATTTAAACCGTCAAAAGAAGTTAACAAAGTGGAGGCCATCAAGATGCTCGTCAATTCACAAGGATACAAAGTCGAAGAACAAGTATCTGAAACTATGTTTGACGATGCTGATTCCTCAGCATGGTATGCACCATTCATAAAAGCAGCAAAAGACAAAGGACTACTAGAAGTTGACAATGGAAACTACGGAGTTACAGACAGTATGGATAGAGCTGAAATAAGCGAAAACATATATAGAGCAATGATTATTGTAGAGAAGAATTTAGACAAATTCACAGCACCTGTAGTCTATGTTGTAACAGAAGTAGTTGATGGTGACACAATTGAAATAAACAACAGTTTTAAAATTAGATTTATAGGCGTAGATACGCCGGAAACAGTAGACCCAACAAAACCAGTACAATGTTTTGGCACAGAAGCTTCAAACATAGCAAAAGAAAAACTATTAAACCAAACTGTCACTTTGGAATCCGATGAAACACAAGGAGACAAAGACAAATATGACCGACTGTTACGCTATGTAATACTTGGCGATGGGACGAACTTCAACAAATGGCTAATTGAGAATGGATACGGCCACGAATACACTTATAAGAAAGCTTACAAGTACCAAAAAGAGTTTAAAACTTCTGAAAAACAAGCAATGGATAGCAATGTCGGCTTGTGGGCTGATAATGTGTGTAGCGAAGAAAACAACATCATCATCGATGACGAACAAACCGTTAATGAAGAACCAACCACTGGTTATATTTGCAGCAGCAATACCTATAATTGCACAGATTTCAGCAATAAAAGCGATGCCCAAAAAGTATACGATTACTGCAAGGCTCAAGTAGGGACAGACATTCACAAACTTGATGGCGACAATAATGGATTAGCGTGTGAAAGTTTGTAAGTCTAGGATGTGCCCACAAATCAGATCAACAAAATACGTCAAAAGTGTCAACTTAGTTAAAACAATAAATGATCCAAAAACGCAAAATAGCTCATCGTAATAAGACAATTTGAGTGTTCATATATGCTTTAGTTCCTATATCCTCTCCTTGCATTCAGGATGTATATTTTGAATGTGTGGGAGTTGTCGACAAGCTCTGTTGGATGTAAAAGATCCGGCGCATAACTTACAATCCCACGATGTCCT
>Ga0210006_1000923_pt1 | contig 21335 bp, 18 predicted proteins | sample CryGey02umfilter_2_FD_185452 | JGI IMG/M metagenome (GOLD analysis project Ga0210006, IMG submission 185452) | Groundwater microbial communities from aquifer in Utah, USA - Crystal Geyser 4/10/14 0.2 um filter (SPAdes) (version 3) | ecosystem: Environmental > Aquatic > Deep subsurface >... | reverse complement strand
CAGAGATTAAACTTCTTGATTACGGTGATTAAAGATAAAAATCACTGTAATCTCCTTTATAATCACTGTAATCATATGGTATTTCAGGATAACTTAACTCTTACTTCTCTTCTTCTCTAACTTTTGCTCTCTTTTCTGAATAGACAATTACAAGAAGACAATGGTAGTTGCAAAACTAAACATAAGAGTTTGGAGTCTTTCCGTAGCGTGCCTTTGAATCTGCGAGCGGGCACGGTCGAGAGCACTTATTTCGGAAGCCCTCACTACCCCCCCTGGAATAAGTGCTCTCGGAGCGAGCAGATTCATAGAGTGTAGTCAATCTCGCTGGGATTGACTAACGTGCCGCAAGGGAAGAGCTCCGAACTCTTGCACAAAACTGACCATTGGCTTTCTTACTTGTAAAAGAGCAAAAGTTATCATCTTATTTTCATCTTCTTCATAAAACCTTGATAATGGCGCATTAGCAAATGAGATTCAATTTGGCGCATTGTCTCAATAATTACGGCAACGATAATGAGCAAACCAATTCCTCCAAAAAGACTGGCTACTAAATACGGAACTTTTAACCAATTCATAATAAGGTAAGGAAAAATAGCAATGGCAACCAAAAAAAGAGAACCGGGTAAAGTCAACCTGGTCAAAATCTTTTCCAGAAAGTTTGCGGTAGGTTTTCCCGGTCTCACCCCAGCAATAAATCCTCCGTACTTGCGTAAATCATCAGCAACATTATCAGGATTAAAACTAATGGCAGAATAGAAATAGCAGAAGAAAACGGTTAGCCCGGCATAAAGAAGAGTGTAAAGAAAAGCGCCCGGAGACAACCAATCAGAAAATCTCTTAACCAGATCGTTATTAACGAATCTAAGCATTGTTGCCGGAAGCATCAGGATAGAGACCGCAAAAATTAAAGGAATAACTCCGCCTTGATTAATCTTAATGGGAAGATAAGTAGATTGGCCTCCGTACACTTTCCGGCCAACAATCCGTTTAGGATATTGCACGGAAATTCGCCTCTCTCCTTCAGTAAGTAAAATGGTAGCCGCCACAACCAAAGCAATTAAAATCATCATTAAAAAAATTGTAGGACCGGCTAACTGTCCTGAACGATAAAGCATGGCAATTTGCTTGGCGGCTGACGGATAACGGGAAAGAATCCCGACCGTAATAATTAAAGAAATGCCATTGCCAATGCCCTTCTCGGTAATCTGCTCTCCTAACCACATTAAAAAGATCGTGCCTGCAGTAAGGGTGATTACCGTCAGTATCCTGAAGAACCAACCTGGTTGAGAAACCATCACTACATTATCAAAGTTATTAGGATTCTCCAGCCAAAAAGCGATGGCCGTGGCTTGAATGATACAAAGTAACACCGTGCCCCGCCTGGTTAACTGAGTAAGTTTTCTTCTCCCCTCAGGCCCTTCTTTTCTCAAATTTTCAAAATAAGGAACTACCGCCGCCAAAAGTTCTAAAATAATAGAAACAGAAATATAGGGCATAATTCCTAAAGCCAAAATGGTAAGACTGCTCAAAGCCCCCCCGGTGAAAAGATCGGCAATTCCAAAGAGCGTTCCCTGGATTCTCCTGAAAAATTGAGCCAGGGCAATACCATCAATTCCCGGAGTAGGAATATAGCAACCCAGCCGATAAACCGCTAACAGCACCAAAGTAATTAAAATTTTTTTTCGCAGATCTGGAATTTTAAAACTATCACGAAACGGGGTTAACATTTTTATTTAATGGGACGCAGATAACATCAGGATAAAACAGGATTCTGATGAAGTCATTGCGAGTGAAACGAAGCAATCTCATAAGATTGCCATGTCGTCCGCCACTGAATCTTTGGCGGACTCCTCGCAATGACCCTTCGAGTCAATTATTGATATTTATCTGCGTGTATCTGCGGAAATTCCGCTACTGGACTATCATCTCTCTTCAGTAGGAATATGCGGGAAGATTAACTTCCCTGAAATTACTGACAGCAACTCTGTGTCCTAATGATTTAAGATGTTGTTTCTGTCTTCCCGCCTATTTTGCTAATTACCTCAATTGCTTTTTTGCTAAATTTGTCTGCTTTTATAGTAAGTTTTTTTTTCAGGTCTCCCCGGGCAAGAACTTTTACTAAATTTTTCTTTTTAACCAGTCCGGCTTTTCTCATCTTGGTTTTATCAACAGTTTCTCCGTCATCAAATCTATTTAATTGTTCAAGATTAACTATTTCATATTCTCTTTTTTTTCTCTTAATCGGTTTAAATCCTCGTTTGGGAATTTTTCTGATTGAGGGGGTTTGTCCTCCCTCAAAACTTCTTGAAAAAGCAACACCAGTCCTGGACTTTTGTCCTTTATGCCCCCGGGTTGCAGTTTTGCCATGGCCAGAACCAGGACCACGGCCAATCCGTTTCCGACGATGATGTGAACCAGAACTCGGTTTCAATTCATTTAATTTCATTCTCTATCTTCAGACAAATGGGAAAGCCCAAGAAGAGTTGCCTTCACGACATTGAGCGGATTATGAGAACCAAATAACTTGGTTACAACATCAGAAACTCCCACCGCTTCCATTACTGCTCTTACCGATTTAGCCGCAACCAGCCCCCTGCCTTTTCGCGCTGGCTTCAAAAGAATCCTGGAAGCACCAAACTTAGAGGTAAAAGAAAAAGGAATGCTTGGACCTTCTAATGATATCTTGATTAAAGACTTCATTGCTTTCTTTTCTGCTTTAGCAATCGCAGCGCTTACCTCTCCTGCTTTTTCATGCCCATAACCAACCAGACCTGCTCCGTTGCCTGTCACAACAAGTGCACTGAACCTCATTCGCCGGCCGCCTTTAACAACCTTAGAAATTCTATTAATAGTAACAACTTTACGTATCCATCCCTGATCCATATTAATTTTTTGATGATTCGCCATCAGAAATTTAATCCGCTTTTTTTAGCGCCTTCAATAAACGCTTTTATTCGACCACCGAAGGAATATCCCGACCGATCAAATTTGACTTTTTTAATTCCCAATTGCAGTGCTTTCTTCCCCAGGAGAGAACCTACCCTTTCAGCTCCTTTAACATTACCCCCCATTACAGATTTATCTGAGGAGGTAAAATCAGGGGATAAACTAGAAATACCCGTAATAACTTTTCCCTCTTCGTCATCAACAAAAATTCCATAGATGTGCTTGAGACTTCTAAAAAGAGTAAGTCTCGGTCTCATCCTTGTCCCAAAAATTTTTTGCTTTTTAATCAGACTCTGATGCCTTCTTTTTCTATTATTTTCATCCATTCTTTTTTCTCTCTTGCCTTTAGGGGTTGTTAAACAACCCCTTACGCCGCCGTTGTAGTTGCTGCGGCAGTCTTGCCCACCTTGTGGCGAATATATTCTCCTTGATAGCGAACTCCCTTACCTTTATAAACATCTGGAGGTTGAATTCTCCTGATCGAAGCCGCAAAATTTCCCACCAATTCCTTGTCTATTCCCTTAATAGAGATATTAGGGGCAGAAACCTTCACTTCTAATCCTTTCGGAATTTCAACCTCTTTTGGATGAGAAAATCCTAAGAGAAGGGAAAGTTTTTGCCCTTCCACCTTTGCCCGATAACCCACGCCGATAACCTGCAAAACCTTTTCATAGCCCTCATTCACTCCTTGAATCATATTGGAAATGAGTGTTCTGAAAAGACCCTGGAGTTCTACAACTTTCATCCTTTCATCCTTTCTTCTGGTCAAAAGAAGTTTTCCTTCTGATATTTGTGCCTTTAGAGAAAGGGGAATATGTCTTTCTAATTTGCCTTTTTTGCCTTCAATACTGATAAGTTGATTTTCAATTTTTACCTTCACGCCTTCTAAAATATTTATGGGCCTCTCTCTTTTCTTGGCCATTATTTTTAAATCTATTACAGAAAATCTAAAGAAGGGTAAGAGTTAAGTTATCCTGAAATACCATATGATTACAGTGATTATAAAGGAGATTACAGTGATTTTTATCTTTAATCACCGTAATCAAGAAGTTTAATCTCTGTAATCAGTAATAGTTTTAAAGAAACTAACCTATTACAAAGAAGGAATTGTACTATAATTTATTTTTCTTGTCAATTTTCAAAGAAAGTTCCTTCAACTGCTGGAGGGAAACTCTCGCCGGAGCCCCGGTTAACGGGCAAGAGCCATCGCCGCTCTTGGGGAAGGCAATCACTTCCCTGATAGAGTCTGCGCCGCTCATAAGCATTAAAAGGCGGTCAAGCCCTAAAGCAATTCCTCCGTGAGGAGGCGCGCCGTATTCTAACGCTTCTAAAAGAAAACCAAATTTAGAAAGATAAACTTCTTGAGAAAGGCCAATTAATCCAAAAATCTTTTCCTGAAGTTCCCTTTTATGGATACGAAGGCTCCCTCCTCCAACCTCCTGTCCGTTAAGGATAAGGTCATAGCAGAGCCCTCTTACCTTTAAGGGCTCTTGGTCTAAAAGAGAAAGGTCTTCTTCCATCGGCAAAGTAAATGGATGATGTTGGGGGTCTAATCTATCTTGCTCTTTATTAAACTGAAACAGAGGGAATTGTTCAACCCAAACAAAACTAAAATTTGTTTTTTTCTCATCTCGCAAATCCGGTTTATCAGTACCATACTTAGAAATCGCCTCCTGGTACATGAGGTGAGGAAAGGGAAGAGGAATTTTTAAAGAAAGAATTTCTTCAAAGAGCATCCCAATCATCTCTTCAATAATAGCAAGAATTTCTTCCTGCGTCATAAAAGAACATTCCAGGTCAAGTTGGGTATGTTCAGGTTGCCGGTCGGCACGCAAATCTTCATCCCGAAAGCATCTGGCAATCTGGAAATATTTTTCAAAGCCGGCAACCATCAACAATTGCTTGAAAAGTTGGGGGGATTGAGGAAGAGCATAAAAATCTCCCGGAGAAAGTCTACTGGGAACTAAATAATCGCGTGCCCCCTCCGGAGTGCTTTTGGTAAGGATGGGAGTTTCTATCTCCAAAAATTCTTTTTTACCTAAATAATCCCGGATTAATTTGACCAGTCGATGGCGCATTATGAGCCGCTTCTGCATTATTGGCCGTCTCAGATCAAGGTAACGATAAGTGAGGCGAATTTCTTCGGCAACTTTCAAATCATGCGAGAGTTCAAATGGCAAATCTTTGCTCTTATTAAGAAGAAAAAGTTTTTCTGCAAATACCTCTATTTCTCCGGTAACTAATTTATTATTAATCGTCCCTTTTGGCCTCTCCTGGACCTTTCCTCCCACCCCGATTAAATCCTCGGAATGCAAAGATTTGGAAGAAGAGAGAAGTTTAGCGTCAAAGAGAACCTGGGTGATGCCGTAGCGGTCTCTTAAATCAATAAAGAGAAGTCCTCCATGGTCCCGCCTGACATTTACCCATCCAATTAAAAATACGTCTTTGCCTAAATCACTCCTGCGCAATTCTCCGCAATTATGCGTCCTTTTCATTTTATTTATTTTAACCACGAATTACGCGAATTTCTCTAATTAAGAATTGATACGAAGTGTCATTGCGATGAGTGAAACGAAGAAGTAATCTCAAGATTGCCACGGCACTTCGTGCCTCGCAATGACCTATTCTTTTTTTATTACTCTTTAATAATTCGTATAATTCGAGAAATTCGTGGTTATATTTCCTTAATCTTTTCTACCAGGTTTTCTCTTTTTATTACCCTCTGGCTGGAATTTTTCATATCCCGTAGAATCACGGTATTTTCCTTAAACTCCCGGGAACCAAGAATAAGCACAAATTTACTGCCTAACCTATCTGCCTGATGAAGTTGATTTCCCAAACTTTTTCTCTCGTAATTAATAATAACAGGAATTTTATTCTTTCTCAATTCAGCGGTCAACTCCATCGCCCTTTTTAAAATTTCTTTTTCTCCGAGATAGGCAAAATAAAAAGAGGGCTCTTTTTCTTTTAGAATATCTAAATTGGCGATAAGTCTTTCCAGCCCAACAGCAAAACCAATCGCCGGTGTTTTCCTCCCCCCTAATTCTTCTACTAAATTATCGTACCTACCACCGGCGGCAATCGCGATATCCTCTCCTGAGTTTGGCAAAAAAAGTTCAAAAACGGTTCTGGTGTAATAGTCCAAACCCCGGACAAGATGCGGATTAAGGGAGTATGAAACTCCTAAAAAATCAAGATATTCTCTCACCTCCTCAAAGTGAGATAAACAGTTCGGACAGAGATGATCAATTATTTTTGGCGCCTCTTGAACATACGATTGACAAATTTTATTCTTACAATCCAGGATTCTCAAGACATTTTTTTCCTTTCTTCTTTCGCAGTCTTTGCATAAACATTTTTCTTTTAAATAATTAAAAAGAATTTTATTATATTTTTCTTTACAGAGCGAACAACCCAACGAATTTAATTGAATTTCAAAATCCTTTAATCCTAACTTTTGGAAGAACTCGCTTAAAAGAAGAATTATTTCGGTATCTATTCCAGGATGCACCGCTCCTAAAAGTTCCACCCCGGTCTGATAAAACTGACGAAATCGGCCTCTTTGGGGACGGTCATAGCGAAACATCGGGCCAAAATAATAGAATCTTGTTTCGGAAGTGTTTCCTTTTTCCAAATATGCCCGGACCACCGAGGCAGTTGCCTCCGGCCTTAAAGTGAGGAGTCGCCCTTTTTTATCTTCAAAAGTATACATCTGCTTTTCAACGATATCAGTCCATTTCCCGATTGAGCGAGAAAACAGTTCTGCAGGTTCCAAAATAGGCGTCCTAATTTCAGAAAAACCATATTCTTGATAGACACTTTTCGCTATCTTCTCAACCCACTGCCATTTAATCAAATCTTCAGGAAAAAGGTCGTAGGTACCCCGCACCCTATTTATCTTCATAGTTTATTCTCAATCCTGTCATTGCGAGGAATCCGCTTTAGTGGGATGACGTGGCAATCCGCGAAGCGTCGCGAGTCCGCCTTGGCGGACGTGGCGATCTCATTGAGATTGCTTCGGGATAAATCCCTCGCAACGACTGCGTCGGATTGCTTCGCCTTCGGCTCGCAACGACTTCGTTCAAAGTGCTTCCCTTTTCTTTATGCATGGTCACACTACGTCGCTTGCATTCTAATATAAAACGTATTATTATAGCATAGACTTCCCGATTATGAAAAGACCAAAAAAATTAATTCGCGATTTTATATATCTTGTAACGCAATTAATTGCTTTTATTACTTCTCTGCTTCCGCCCTGGTTCCTTTATTTTATTTCCAGAATTTTAGGTAATTGCGGTTATCTCTTTTTAGCCCGTTCCCGAAACCGGGTTCTTTCCAACTTAAGGATTGCTCTGGGGAAAGAAAAAAATAAAAGAGAACTTTCTGCAATTGCTAAAGAACAATTTAGCAATATTTATCTTGGCTTTTGCGAAACGGTTAAAGCAACAAATTTATCCCAAGAAAAATTCTCAAAGTCAATCAAGATTGAAGGAAGAGAATACTTGGAAGAAGCATTGGCAAAAGGAAAGGGCATAGTTGGCGTTTGCGCTCATTTCGGAAATTTTCCTTTAATGGTCGCAGGACTTTCCTCTGCCGGCTATCCGGTCAATACAATGGTTAAAAAACAATCTAATCTGGGAATGCAAAAATTCTTGCAGAAATTAAGAAGGAAATTGAAAATCACCTGGATAGAAAAATATCCGCTGGAGAAATCTTTAAAAGAAGCGATGGACTGGCTTAAAAAAGGCGGTCTCTTCTGTATGCTTATGGACCAATATTCAGGAAAAGGGGTCCGGGTGGATTTCTTCGGTTATTCCGTTCAAACTGCTATAGGAGCCGCTACTTTTGCCCGCAGAATGGATGCTCTAGCTCTGCCTATTTTTTGTCTCCGGAACCCCGACGGCACTCATCACATCATTATCAAAGAACCTATAAAATTAGTCAGGACAGATAACGTACGCAAAGATATCGCCGAGAATACCGCCAGCTTTATGAAGATTATTGAATCTTTTATCCGTAAATACCCTGAACAGTGGTTTGGCTGGTTAAACCGCAGATTCCGCTAAACAAAAACAAATTAGCCACGAATACACACGAATAAAAAACTGATAGCACATCTGTCATTGCGAGGGACGAAGTCCCGTGGCAATCCCTTTGAGATTGCTTCAGCTAACGCTTCGCAATGACAACAAGGTGCGTGTCATTGCGAGGGACGAAGTCCCGTGGCAATCCCTTTGAGATTGCTTCAGCTAACGCTTCGCAATGACAACAAGGTGCGTGTCATTGCGAGGGACCTCGTTCGCAATGACTAATTCTATTCGTGTTCATTAGTGTTCATTCGTGGTTACTATTTTAATCTTTCAAGTAACAACTCTGCCACTCTTTTGCCCGAGAGCAGCATCCCCCCAAATATTGGTCCCATACGCGGCGCGCCAAATACAGCGTTAGCCGCCATCCCAGCCACATATAATCCAGGATAAATTTCCTTGCTATTACCAACGATAAATTTTTCCCCCATCTCCGCCCACATTGATTTCTCGCCCAAAAGCTCCCCGGTTTTCGTAAGAAGTTTCCGGCCCATTTTTTTTAAAATTATGTTGGCAACTTCAGCTGAATGTCCGGTGCTATCCACCACAAATTTTGACCTGACGGTAAGAGGGTCGACGTGGAGATTAGCCATTTCTACTGCGGTCCAGTTCAAGACTAATCCGGCAACCCTCTCTTTCCTGATCATTACGTCCTCAACTGAAATGAGATTAAATATTTTGACTCCTTTTTTAACCGCTTTTGAAGAAAGGGTGGAAACGGTTTCTATAGCATCAGCGACATAATAAGCTTTTTTATATTCCTTCAAATTTACTCCAATCTCCTTAAGAATTGGCTTGGCTTCTTCCTGCACCACAATTTTATTAAACATCATTCCCCCGCCCCACATTCCCCCGCCAACGCTTAATTTCCTTTCAAAGATAACAACTTTTTTCTTCTTTTTGGCAAGGTAATAGCCGGTTACCATTCCCGATGGGCCTGCTCCAACAATAGCCACGTCAACCTCCATAAATTTAAGAAAGTCTTGGGTGAATTCTTCGGTTATCGCCTTGGAAATTAAAACATCATCCAATTTCATTTTCTCTCTCCGAATCCCGGTAACAGTTTAGTTTCCATAAAAAGTATATCCCTTGTTCTACCCTCCCGTCAAATTTCCTGTCAATTGCGTTTCGCCATCTTGCTTTTATTCGGCGTAGGTATTATCATACTACTGCTCTGCGACATTAATGCTTTTCTCTGGCGGACGTGGCAATCCCATTTTAAGGTTTAGATCCCCGCTTAATACACGCGGGAATGGCATCCATTATTATGAAACACTGGCAGAAAGAGACAGATTTTATCGTCTATCTTTTTATTCGGCTGGTCACGCTTACCCCTTGCTGTGTATATCGAATATTAACGTGGCCAATAATCCGTCTCGGTTCTTCGGGTTGGGCTGCAAGAAAAATACCGATATTCCGCCGCATTCTCAATAATATTGCAGTCGTCTTTCCGGGAATGAGCTGGTCGGGAAAATTTGCGTTACTTAAGCAAGTGCTCCAAAAAACCGTAGTCGGTTTCTACGAAAGCAGCCGCATGTACCGAAAGAACTGGATAAACCGGGTAGTGGACGCAGAGGGATTAGCCCATCTGGACGAAGCACTGGCAAAAGGTAAAGGCGTTATTGCTTTTTCGGCCCACCTGGGAAGTTTCCCTTTAATTCTGTCTTATCTCAAAATGCACGGTTATCCAATTAGAAATATCGGCCGGGACCCGGAAAACCCGTATCTCGCCCGCTATTTTGAAAAGGTCAGGGGGAAAGCTGGAGTCAAGCACATACCCAAAAATCCCGTCGGTCTTTCAATCCGGGAGTCAATGCGCTGGCTCAAGGCCGGCAATATCCTCTCTTTACCCTCGGACCAGTACAGCCGTCAGGGGATGTCTGTTCCCTTCTTCGGCCAGGCAGTCCGCACGCCCACCGGCCCTGCGGTTTTTGCCAGGCGCCTGGGCTGTGCGGTGGTACCCATCTCCATTGTGCGGAGGGCTAATAAGCATCTTATCCGGGTGGAACTGGCCCTTCCGATGAGCTGGAGCAAGGACCAGAAAAAGGACATTAAAGAAAATACCGCGCTTTGCAACCGGATGATTGAAAGATGGGTGAGGGAGAACCCGGAGGAGTGGTTCGGGTGGTTTACCCGACGATTTCGATAAAGGAAAACAAGTTATAAAACCACGAATTTATCGAATTTTACGAATTAGAGTAATTCGCGTTAATTCGTGGTTAGAAAAAGGAAATTCCTATGCAATTAAATTAGGTTGACAAAAAGTACTTAAATTTAATATAATTTAAAGGTATGAAGATGAAGAGCAATTTTAGAGAGAAAAGGAAATTTCCTCGATTAGATTCCTCTCTTTTGCTTTATTACCAGGTCTATAATAGAGCCGATCTTCCCAAAGATATCTCTCTAACTAGCGATGTTAGTGAAGGTGGATTATGTTTCAGTTGTTCCGAAAATTTTGAATTAGGGACAATATTAGAATTAGAAATTCGCTTACCCACAAGAAACACATCCTTAAAAGCTTTGGGTAAGGTTGTCTGGTCCCGCCAGACTGGGCCATCAAAGTATGACCTGGGAATATCTTTTGTGAAAATTGGGGAAGAAGAGAAAAAAGAAATATTTTCCTATCTTTCCTTATTTAATCGCCAAAAGAAAGACAGTTTCCTTAAAAATTTCCATTCCAAGTCCTGGGAGAGAATAAAGATATCTTTGACCATTGCTTTCCTAATTACTATCTACTTTATAGAAATCAAGGCATTCCCCGGCACCGCTCATTTAATCAGCCAGTTTATTGTTACCGTAATTTTAGTTGGTTTAGGATTAATCTGGTGGCAGGAAAGAGAATCCCATCAGCAATTGGAAAAAACCTCCGAGAAATTAAATGAGGCTGAAAAAGAATTAAGGGAATCCTACTTCAACACCATCAAAACCCTGGCATTAGCTCTGGAATCAAGAGACCCTTACACCAAAGGTCATTCCAGCCGGGTTACTGAATATGCTCTTGCCGTTGCTGAGCAACTGCGTCTTTCCGAAGATGAAAAAGCAGTCATTAAAAATGCCGGTATTCTTCACGATATCGGAAAGATATCAATCAATGATTCTATTTTGCAAAAGCCGGCTAAACTAACCGAAGAAGAATATAAAATTGTAAGAAATCATCCCGATATCGGGGTCTCAATTATCAAACCTCTTTCCTTCCTGAAGAAGGAGCGTAAAATCATTTTAGAACATCACGAAAGAGCTGACGGAAAGGGCTACCACGGAAAACCTTTTGATGAAGTTCCTCTATCTTCCCGAATCCTCACAATAGTGGATAGTTTTGACGCAATGACTTCTGACCGCCCCTATCGGAAAGCCTTTTCGGTACCAGAAGCTTTGAATGAACTGATTAGGAATAAAGGTACTCAATTTGACCCTAAAATAGTAGATATTTTTGTAAAATTTATAAGGAGTAGTGGCAGAGTTTACTCTGCGGAAAAAAAGGAATTATCTTAGGGTAAAAGATCCCTGAGCATCTGAGTAGCTACACAAATAACTGTGTCAGCTCCGGCGTAATAAACAAAGAGTCGTTCATTTCTTATGAAGGCTCCACAGGTGAAAACTACATTGGGAACGTCTCCTTCTCTTTCATGCTCGTAATCAGGTTCAAGAATGGGTTCCCTGGAGCGATAAATTATCTCCTCGGGGTCATCCAAAGATATTAAAGCGAATCCTAACCGGTAAACTCTTTTTTCATCCACCGCATGGTAGATAAGCAACCATCCTGCCAGAGTCTTTATCGGAGGAGCTCCGGCGCCTACTTTTATTTTTTCCCAACTATTCCCGCGCGGCATCATAATGATGTTGGAATTTCTCCAGTGAATAAGGTCGTCAGAGTAAGTAACCCAGATATGCGGAGGTATCCGATGATAGAGCACCCATTTCCCTTTTATTTTCTCGGGAAAAAGCACCACATCCTTATTATTAACCTGGGGGAAAGGATAGATTCTTTTTCCCCACCTCCAACGCTGGGCTAAAAAATCATCGGTTTTAATCATAACCTGGCTAATCTGAGCAATATGCCCGTCAAAGGCGGTATAAAACATGCAATATTCTTTTCCAACTCTCGCTATCCTGGGGTCTTCGCAACCTTTTAATTCAAATTCTCCTTCAGGAGAAAAGATTGGTTCCGGCAATCGTTCGTCTATCCGAAAACCATCAACAGACGAAGCGTATCCAAGGCGAGAGATATCATCCTCTCCTACCGCACGATAGACAATGTGGACCTTACCGTCATCATAAAAAGCAGCGCAGTTAAAAACACACTTAGATTCCCAGGAATGCTCTGGAATTGGCTTAAGGATAGGATTTCCGCTAAATTTCTCAAGCATGGTTTGCCTTTTTCAATGACTGGAATAGTTTGATGTATTCTTCAGCAATTTTTTCCGATGAATTTTCATTTACAAACCTCATTGATTTTGCCTGCAGAGCTTTATATCTTTCTCCGTCTTCCGTCAATTCCACAAGGGTTTTCTTTAAATCCTCCAAATTAGTATATTTGATTAAACTCTCTTTGAAAGGAAAGAAAAAGTCCGATTGCCCCGGAACCAGAATAGGGCAACCCGTGCCAATCGCCTGGAATGTAGTTGCCGAGATAACCCCACCGTATCTACTCTGGAATTTATGCAGGATTACGGCATCAGAAGCAAATAAGTAATCATCAAATTTTTCATGGGATAAAACTTCTTCTCGCCGGACAATCATCCATCGCGGCGGTTCTTCTTCTTCCAGAAATTCATAGGAAGGAGATATCACGATTAAAAGGGTTGCTTTTTCTTTCAACTCTTCCGGCAGGTCCCTTAAAAAAGAGTGATATCCTCTCTGGCAGAATTGATAAACTATTTTTTTATCCAGGGGCAAATTAAGTCTCTTCCTTGCCTCCATTTTATCCTTTTCTCTTCTCGGAAAACAGGGGAAATGAATCAATTTGCTATCCGGATAGATGCTCTTTAAGAAAACCTGCCTTTTGCAGAAATAAACTGTCTTATCCCATTCTAACTGATAGAACCAGGCTTCTTTGGGAAGAGCACTTTCATGAACAATATGCACTGTCTTTGCCGTTCTGCGAATAAGAGGAAAAATTTTTGTAAGATTATCCACCGGAAGCATCCGCAAATCTTGAACGATAAAAATATCAAATTCCCTGGTCAATATAGGTGTCGGGTCAAGATACTTCGTTTTCTTTGTCCCGACGCACCTGATTACATAATCCTCATCTTCTCCGGTAAAACCTTCACCATGAAAATCATCTTCTATGTGCGAGAAAATGGTAACCTCGTGTCCCATCTTAATCCACTCTTTTGCTATTGGCTCAGCATAACCTGTCACTCCGCTATCGGTATTCCAGGCCGTCATCATTCCTATCTTCATTTTTTCTCCTTATCAATAAATTAACGTACCTTCGGTGCGAACCTGTAGCGGTGGCATTTGCTGTCAGTATTGCCCAGAAGTTAATCTGCTCGCATATTGCTACTAAAGCTAGACTAACTATCCAAGTAGCGCAATTTATGCCACGTTCTTATTGGTGCGATGGAATTGCGCTACTACAGTCTACGCTATCTTCAGTAGCAATATGCGGGAGGATTTGACTTCCTGATATTCTGACAGCAACTCGCACCGCTACATTGTCGAGTCCCAAAGGGATCCCTTCGGGACAAGCTCGACCACTACTCCTTAATTCTTATTCCTGTTTCCTGATTTTATCCTGAAGTTATTCTAGCGTCCAAAAAAGGAAATTCCTATCTTGCTTCATTATTTTTATCGCTTAATTTTGGGATATCTTTGGGGGGGTTGGTATACAGGTTTAGGCTGCCAGTTATTGGATTGCACCAATTTTTTCTTCCATCCTAATTCTTCTATTTTCTTTTTAATTTCTTGCTGGCGCTTGAACGGCAATTTTTTGTATTTATTTATGTTCTCCCGCAGTTTGTTTCTCTCGGAGGGATTCAAGCCCTGCCACCAGGTCCTGGACTGGTTTCTTCTCTTTTCTAAATAAGCGAAATTTTTCTTCCAGAGAAACATCTTTTTGGATAACCCATAAGGAATTTGGGGATTCCGGTGGCGAAGAACAGACGTTTGATAATTGGCCGGGATTAAAACCTCATTAGCCATTAAACCTTCTTTGGCAATTCCCCTTACCCCGACTTTTCCCTTAAAGACCGCAACCGAACTCTCCCCGTCCTTTTCTTCAACGAGAAACTCGGTTCCCCGAACTCCGGCAACAGCAGTAGGAGTGTGAATCTCAAACTTGGAGCTGGCCGGGATTTCTCCAACCTCAGCCAATACTCGGCCTATCTCCAGTTTTAAGAGCGATTCTTTGGAATCATCCTCTTTGATCTTTAAACTTTTAATCTCCAGAAGGGAATTCTGGGAAAGCTCTATAACATTTTCGTAATCAAAGATTATTTCAGCAGAAGAATCTTCTTTGGTTTGAATTTTATCTTCCTCAAAGAGAAAAGTTCCTTCCTCGGCTCGCTGCCAGGTGGTTTCCCCGGCTTTCTGCAACAACACTTCTCCCAAGTAAGCAGAAAGAGTAGCAATCTGCTTTTCTTCGGCTTTGCCGATTCCTACCAAACCCATTAAAAAAAGAATACTAAAAAACCATACTCTACATTTCTTACTCATATCCACCTCCAAAACCCCTTATTCAATTTTATAGGTTCTTTTCAGTTCCTCTTTGATGAGATTTTCCTGCTGATTGTTTAATCTTTCGGGAGAACGTTCTTTTACCGGAGAAATTTTCTTAAAAAAAGTTAAGGAGCCAATCACCTGCGCTCCTCTTTCCTTCACTCTTCCTTTCAGTTCCTTATCCGAGGTCACCACCAGAGTCTCTTGCGGTTTTTCCTCATCTTCAACTATTTTTTTGATGAGATTGTCGGCGGTTTCCCCTTTTGAATAAAGAACCTTTATTCCCGATTGCAGGGAAGGATAAAGAAAAACCTCTTTCTGGGCATCGAAGACAACGATTATATCTAATTTTGGGTGTCCTCTCTGGTAAGAGGCCAGGGAATGAAGAAGAGTGTCTCTGCCTTCCTTAAGATTAATCGGTTTTTCTTCGCTGATTACCTTTCTTCTTAATTCTGGCGCCGCCCAGATAAGATTATAACCGTCAATAATTATTTTCATATTTTTTTAACCACGAATTGACACGAATAAGGACCACTATCTTCAAGGGAAAATGGGAAACAGGGGAAAATACCCCGTCCCTTCGGGACACCCCTTTTGTAAGAAAAGGGGAAGAAAATACCCCGTCTCTTCAGGACACCCCTTTTGAGAAAAAAGGGGAATGAAATATTAATTAATCTTTTCCTCCAATACTACTAGTAGAAGGTTTCCAAATTAATATTGCAGTCCATGCTGTCATTGCGAGGAGTGAAAACGGTTGCGAGGCGAAGCCGAAGCAAACTCGGAGATTCCTCGTTTCACTCGGAACAAGCTCCGCAATCCCTTTGTGGATAACGATATGAGATTGCTTCGCTGTCGCTCGCAATGACAAACCATAACAACATTATTTGAAGAACGCTCTACTAGGCGGATTCACTAAGATTCGCCAGTATTCTAGGCGAACTTTTTCCCGTCTTTCCATCTTTTCCCCTTTTTCCTTGTGTTCATTCGTGTTTATTAGTGGCTATTATAGAGATGCATTTTTCGCATAAATCCGGATATTCTCGGTTCTGACCGACTGATTGATGATAAATCCAGCAGCGGGCGCATTTTTGATATTGCGTCCGCTCAACTTTAACTTCAAACTTTTTTTTCTCCTCGGTCCTTAACTCTGCGATAAGAAGATGTTCGGTTATCTGCGGAAACGTTTTTAAAAAATTGATGGTTTCATCGTCAGTAACTGCAAGAATTACTTTTGCCTGCATACTACTGCCAATAATTTTTTTAATTCTTGCTTCCTCCAGAGCTTTTAATATTTCCTTTCTTAATTTTAGGAATTTTTCCCAGCGGGAAAGCAATTTTTTGTCCGGTTCTTTTCTCTCCGGCCAGAAAAGAAGATGAATGCTGGAGGGCTCGTTTTTCTTCCGGGGAAAGTTCTGCCAGACCTCCTCGGCGGTAAAGGAAAGGATGGGAGCAAGAATATTAAGCAGAAAAACGGCAATCTGGTAAATGGCGGTTTGGGCTGATTTTCTCTCCTTCGATTTTCCCCCATAGGTATATAATCTATCCTTTAAGGTATCGAAATAGAAAGAGGAAAGCGCCTCATTGCAGAAATTATAAATGGTTGTAAAGACATTATGGAAATCAAAATTTTCGTAGCAATTTTCCGTTCTATTTAGTATTTCTCTTGCTTTTTCAATTGCCCAGGAATCAATCTCCAGGAGTTCGGAAGCCGCAATCTGGTCCTTCTCCGGGTCAAAATCAAAGAGATTCCCCAGGCAAAACCGAAAAGTATTGCGCAAACTGCGGTAAGCGCTGATTAAATGTTTAATAATTTCCGGGGAGATGCGGATATCGGCTTGGTAATCTTCCGAAGCAACCCAAAGCCGCAGGATATCCGCCCCATCCTTCTCAATAATCTCAAACGGGGTAATTACGTTGCCTAAGGACTTGGACATCTTCTTCCCTTCGGAATCTACCACAAAGCCATGGGTAAGAACGGTTTTGAAGGGAGCGCTATTTTTTGTTCCTACCGCGGTAAGCAAACTGGTCTGAAACCAGCCCCGATGCTGGTCAGAACCCTCTAAATAGAGGTCTGCGGGATATCCCAACTCCGGATTTTTTTCTAAAACTGCGCGGTGGCTTACTCCCGAGTCAAACCAAACGTCAAGAATATCATTCTCCTTGCTGAATTCTGTCCCCCGGCAATAAGGGCATTTAAAGTTTTCGGGAAGAATCTCCTTTGCTTCCTTAAGAAACCAGATGTCGGAACCTTCCTTTTCTACTTCTTTCCGGATGTTTTCAATCGTCTTTTCAGTAAGCACTGGTTTTTTACATCTCCGGCAATAAAAAACAGGTAAAGGCACTCCCCAGTATCTCTGCCGGGAGAGGCACCAGTCAGGGCGGTTCTCCAGCATACTCTTGATTCTTTCCTTCCCCTCTTTAGGCACCCAGGTTACCTTTTCCACCAGAGAGACAAGCCTTTTCCTCAAATCGGAAAAGTCTACCCGGAGAAACCATTGCTCGGTAGCTCTAAAAATTACCGGTTTTTTACACCGCCAGCAATGAGGGTAGGAATGACTGATTTCCTCATCAAAGAAAAGCGAGCCCTCTCTTTTCATTTTATCAATTATTAATTTATTGGCCGAAAAAACATTAATCCCCTCAAATTCTTTTACCTCTTTGGTAAATCTCCCCTTTCCATCCACCGGGGATAGAATAGGCAAGTTGTATTTTAACCCTATTTTATAGTCATCCTCTCCGTGACCGGGAGCGCTATGGACACAACCGGTTCCCTCGGTGGAAGAAACAAAATCGGCTAAGATGATTTGAAATTTCTTTTTCCCCTCACTTTTATCCTCCCCCTCAAGGGGGGAGGAAATAGGTGGGGGTGTAAAAGGATGTGTGTATTTCAATCCTTCAAGTTTTTTCCCCGAAATCTTCCCCAAGATTTCGTAGTTGGAAACCTTCACTCTTTCCATTACTTCTTTGACCAAAATTTTTGCTAAAATTAAGACTTCATCAGCTACTTTCACCAAAGCATATTCAAGATCCGGATGGACTGCAATCGCGGTGTTTGCCGGAAGGGTCCAGGGAGTAGTGGTCCAGATGAGAAAGAAAGTTGAAAGTTGAAAGTTGAAAGTTGAAAGTTTCGAGAGTTGAGAAAGAGATTCTGGACTAATAGGGAATTTTACGTAGATAGAAGGGGAGGAATCATCCTGATATTCTATCTCGGCTTCCGCCAAAGCAGTCTCGCATTGGATGCACCAGTAAATGGGTTTGAATCCTTGATAGATATAACCTGCGGTAGCAAGTTTGCCGAAAGTATTAATAATCTCGGCTTCATATTCTTTCTTCAGGGTGAGATAAGGGTTTTCCCAATCTGCTGCCACTCCCAATCTTTTAAACTCCTCTTTTTGTATCTCGACAAACTTTAAGGCAAAAGCCGCTGCCTTTTTTCGAAAATCAACCTGATTAACCTCATCTTGGGAAATCTTTAATTCCTGGAAGAGTTGGTGTTCAATCGGCATTCCATGACAGTCCCAGCCCGGAATAAAAGGAGCGTAAAACTCTTTTCTGCTCTTGTATCTGATGACAACATCCTTTAAAATCTTGTTTAAGGCGGTCCCCAGATGAATGTGGCCGTTGGCGTAGGGAGGGCCATCGTGGAGAATATATTTTTTTCTTCTCTTCAAATTTTTCTGTAATGTCTCATAGACCTTTTTCTCTTCCCAGAAATCTAAAATTCCCGGCTCTTTCTGCGCCAAGTTTGCCTTCATCGGAAAGGAGGTTTGGGGGAGAAGAATTGTCTTTTTATAGTCCATTTTCTAGATCTTTATTCGCTTAAAGGTCGGTAGAGAATCTTTATTTACTTTAAAAAGCTCCTGGACCATTTTCTTTATCTCTGCCAAAGAAAGCACGCTTGCGGGAAGTGGGTCATAGCAAATTGCCTGATAGATAAGATGCGCATCTCCGGTAAGAGCGCCTTCAACCGCCATTTCCTCTACGGCAATACTTAAATTATTGAGGGCGGCGCACTGGGGCGGCAAAGGACCCACGTACATTGGGTTGAATCCTCTCTTGTCGGCAAGAACAGGAATTTCTACGCAGGCATTTTGCGGCAGGTTAGGGATAAGACGATTATTGGGAACATTGCCATTGAAGATAAAGGGTTTTCCCCCCAAATAGGAATTAATAATTGAAGAGGCATATTCTTTTCCTCGTTTCAGATTAAGAGGTTTCTTATCATTAAGCCATTTTTTAATCTCATCTTTCCAGGTATCTTCCTGTTTCAGATATTCATCCAGGATGTAGCGGTGCTTCCCGGGATTCCATCCGGTGCCATAAGTACAATATTTTTCGATTAACTCCGGTCGTTTGCGGAACCACCACACGTATTCGGAATTATGTCCGCTGGATTCGGTAAGATAGTAATCAAAAGCGAAAAACATCTCATTGCGGACCTGTTCTTCATTGTAAATTTCTTTTTTCTGGAGGGCTTTTCTAATCAGCGGATAAGCGTCCTTTCCGTCTTTTTTATATTCAAGATACCAGGATTGGTGATTAATGCCGGCACAGAGATAGGTAATCTGGCTCATTTTCGCGCCAATCCAGCGCGCCAGCATAGCGGCAGTTCCCTGAACGCTGTGGCACAAGCCACTTACCTTAATCTGAGATTTCCTCTGCATCGCCCGGCAAAGCATTGCCATCGGATTGGTATAATTAAGCAAAATGGCATCGGGACAGAGACGCTCCATATCTCGGCAAATACTTAGCATTACCGGAATTGTGCGCAGCGCGCGGAAGATTCCTGAAACTCCCCGGCTATCCCCGATGTTGATATCAACTCCGTATTTCATCGGGATTTCTATATCATATCTCCAGACATCAATGCTTCCCGCCAGAATAGTGCAAACCACCGCATCGGCTCCCTTCAGAGCTTTTTTTCTATCCATCGTGGCTTCAAGATGGGCAGGATATTTCCCTTCATTAATAATACGCTGCAACGCTTTTTGCGAGAATTCAAGGCGTTCTTTATTTACATCCATCAAAACAATATTCGCATCCTTAAGCAGGGGGAAAGTAAGAAGGTCTTTTACCAGTCCACGGGTAAAACCAAAACTTCCTGCCCCGATAAATACAATTCGCGCCATCGCAATTCTCCTTTTAAATCTTGGTTACCTTACTTGAAGAACTTAGCCCCCTCACCTCCATCCTCTCCCCTTGGGGGAGAGGAAACATAGATGAGGGGGAACTTTGAAATTCCATACAATAAATTAGCCACGAATACACACGAATAAGAACTATAGATATTTTAGTTAATTCTTAAATAATTGTTTTCTTGGTGTTCATTCGTGTTAATTCGTGGATGAAAGTTAAAAAAATTCATTTGGCATTAAGACCATTGTATTCCTTTGAACAAAGCCTGATAAATCAGGCCTGCCTGTCGGCAGACAGGCAACTACATCTTCGTAACTTATTGTAGTTGCTCAATTTATTGAGCTAAATGTTTTATACTTTGAAAAAGCATTTTAACATAAAGAAAATTTCTAATCAAAGTATTTTACATCCATCTTAGGGGTTGCTAAACAATAAAGTTGGTTATTTCTCATCTCCCACCACAATGCTGATGCCTTTTTGATTGGAGAGGGCAATAACCTTTTCCCGATCAAGAAGGAGGGTTTTCTCCGGGTCAAGAGCCAGAACTTTTGCTTTTGTCTTGACCATTGTCTTAATGGTTCTAATCCCTATAACCGGGAGATCAAAGCGAAGGTCCTGATTCGGTTTCGCCTTCTTCACCACAATAATACCTCTGGTAAATCGGGAAGCCCTCCGGATTGTTTTATCCGTTCCCTCAATAGCCTCAATAGCCAGAACCACTCCGTTTTTGACGCAGACGGTTTGCCCAATATCAAGACCGGTAATCTCCGCGGCAATTTTCCGGCCAAATTTAATATCTTTCCAGTCATCCTCAGTAGGTTTCCTCCGGGTTAAGATTCCTTCTTCGGCAAGAAGATGGGAAAGAAAAATGTGGGAAGGTAAAAGTTCAATCCTTGCTTCCTTTAATTTTTCGGAAATCGCCCTCAGCAGGGAATCGGTGCGCTTATCCGGAAGAGTTTTAAGGAGAGATTTCAGTTCCTCATCCGGCAATTTTTCTTTAAAAAGACGGTCATGATGGATTTGACCGGCCATTACCACTTGCTTAATTTTTTCCTGGCCAAGGAGAGAAAAACATTTCGTCAATTCCCCGGGTTTCAACCAGAAGATTTTATCGGCTATTCTCTTGAGATAAGGGGAAGTTTCACCATGGAAGGCAATTCCTACTAAGAAATACCCTCTTTTCTTGGCTTCTTTCCCGAAAAGAAGGGGAAAATTGCCATTGCCGGCAATTAACCCAATCCGTTTCATAATAATCCTTAACCACGAATTACGCGAATTTATCTAATTAAGAATTTTAAGAATCTAAAATATTTATTTTATTACTTTTACTAATTCGTGAAATTCGATAAATTCGTGGTTATATTTTGTTGTTTCAATTTCATAATAATCCTTAACCACGAATTACGCGAATTTATCTAATTAAGAATTTTAAGAATCTAAAATATTTATTTTATTACTTTTACTAATTCGTGAAATTCGATAAATTCGTGGTTATATTTTGTT
>Ga0210006_1000921_pt1 | contig 21350 bp, 18 predicted proteins | sample CryGey02umfilter_2_FD_185452 | JGI IMG/M metagenome (GOLD analysis project Ga0210006, IMG submission 185452) | Groundwater microbial communities from aquifer in Utah, USA - Crystal Geyser 4/10/14 0.2 um filter (SPAdes) (version 3) | ecosystem: Environmental > Aquatic > Deep subsurface >... | reverse complement strand
GCACAAATAGAACTCTTAATAAAGCACATTATCCCTACAAAATAGGGGTAGTGTTACTTTATTACACACATTTCCTCTCTTCTTATCAAATTACATATTTCAACTATCTTTTAAATAAAGAATCTTAAATAATATTAATAGCTTTTTTTATATGCTAAACTCTCAAGAAGGAAAACAGATGAATAGATGGCTAGAACTTTTAAAAAAAAATGATTATTTAAATATTAAAAAGTACATAAAAGAGGGTGCCGATGTAAATGCTTCCGATGAAAATGGCGAATCTGTTTTGGCATGTGGAATTAGAAACAGATGTGATTTTGATTTGTTGATGCTGCTCATAGAGAGTGGTGCAGATATTTTTGATTTTGATGAGAATGGTGTAAGTATCTTTGATATGTCCATTACCTATAACAATATTGAAATGGTTCAATACCTTATAGAACAAAGCATAGATGTCAATAAAACAACTAGAAAAAGTGCTTTCACCCCCCTTATGGCTGCTGCATGTTATGGACGAGTTGAAATTGCAAAAATACTTTTAAAAGAGGGTGCAAATCAAAATGCGGTTGATATAAAGGGGTTTACAGCACTAGACTTTGCTAGAAAAATGAATAAAAAAACTATTTTAGAGTTATTAGAATATGATGAAAACAGTCCAGCGAACAGGGCATATGCAAGATAGAATTAAACTTTTACAGTTTATTTATATGAGTTAGATTCAAGTTATATGATCTAGATTCAAGAAAATTGATGCTTTTCTTCTATATAATCTTACTAAAAAGAGAGAGGGAGTTTTAATGAATACGCATATGTATGTTCTAAGACAACCTATTTTAGACGCTAACAGAGAGACTTTTGCTTATGAACTGCTTTATAGCGATGCAAGTTTAGGTTCCTTCATAAAGCAAGAAAGCCACAAAACGGCAGAGCTCCTAAAGAGTGCCTTAACTAAATTTGGAGTCAAAACTCTTCTAGGTGCGCATAAAGCATTTATAAAAATAGATAAAAAATTTCTGATGCATGAAACAATTTATACTATTCCCATAGGTAGATTTATATTCTCCATAGAAGCGAATATAGAGATAGATGACTCCGTAGTGCAAAGAGTGGTTGATTTACATAAAAAAGGGTATGTCTTAGCCATAAATGATACCTACATAAACCATGACGTCCTTCAGAATATCTCCACAATTTTAAGATATATCTCTTATATTAAAATTGATATAAAAACGGAAGAAAATAATTTGATTCTCCTAGAACCCTATAAAATCAAAAAGATTTTTACGGAAGTAGAGTCTTGTAGAATGTATGAAAAAGCAAAAAGTTTTAACTATACCTATCTTCAGGGATATTTTTTCTCTAAACCAAAAATTTCAGAACAAAAGAGTTTGAATCCAATCTATATGGAAGCTGTTGGACTTTGTAATCTGCTCATGAGTAATGCAAAAATTGATAAAGTAGTTGCTGCCTTTGAAAATGTACCCAAAATCTCTTTACAAGTTTTGAAATTTATTAACTCTAGCTACTTTACTTTTCATTATCATATCTCCTCAATCAAGCAAGTTTTAACACTCATGGGAAGAGAACACCTTGCACAGCTCTTAATGCTCTTGCTCTATTCAAGTAGTTTTGAGAAGAGGTCAGAGAGTGGTTCGCCTTTGATGCGTCTAGTGAAAAGCAGAAGTGAATTGATGGTTGAAGTAGCAAAGAAAATTACACAAGAAGAGAGTGAAGCGCTCGCAGGCAAAGCTCATTTTGTCGCGCTCATATCACTGATGGACGCACTCCTTAACCTCTCTATGGAAACGATTCTCAATCAGCTTAGTGTTGAAGAGGAGATTAAAGAGGCACTTCTACAAAACAGAGGTCTTTTAGGTGAAATATATATATTTGCAAAGAACATGGAACACTTTGATGTAAAAGCTATCGAGAGTTTTTCAAATAAATATCACTTCAATTTAGAAGATTTGGAAAAGTTAACCATTCAGGTACTTGAAAATACAAATAAATTGGATGAAATTTAACTTTTATAACAATATTGTTTAGATAAAATAAAAAACTTATAAAACTAATATATATTTGGGGTTCATAGAATGATGATAGATAAGAGAATATTAAATTTTTTAGTAATAATAGTTCTGAGTTTTGCTACTTTTAATTGGACCTTTTTTATTTTCCACATGCCATTTGAGTTTAACTTAGTTGCAAGTGTTATCGTTATTCGTGTACTCGCCTCATTTTTCATATTTAAAGACTATTCGCTCTCTTGGTCCAAAGCTTCTCAAAAAACTTTTCTAATTAAGAGTTCTGTTTACATCGTAGCATTTTGGGTCTACTTTCCTATTTTTTATGGTCATGTGAGATTTTCTTTCTTAATCTCTGAACTCTTTTTATATATATTTTGTATCAATTTTTCAATGTATCTCTATTACTTTTTAATCAATAGAAGTAAAGTGGTGAAAACAAAGTCAGTAGTCATTTACGGTGCAGGAAAAGCTGGTATTAAGATTGAATCTGAGTTTGCAAATAGTGCGTACAAGGTGAAATATTTTGTAGATGATGAAAAGATAATACAAAATAGATCTATAGATTCCATTAAGGTTATTTCCAAAGAGAAACTCAAATCTATTCTTGGAAAAAACAAATTTGACCTCCTTGTTATTGCAATGCCATCTGCTCACAATAGTAGAGTTAAAGAGATCTATGATAGCCTCAGTGGACACTTTCGTGAAATTCAAGTTTTACCCTCTATAGATGATATCTTACGTGACAAAGATTTTGCATCACAACTCAAAGATATCTCTGTTGAAGATTTACTCGCCCGTCATCCTAAAGATTTGGACAAAAATAAAATATCCTCTTTTATAAAAGATAAAACTATTTTGGTGACTGGTGCTGGGGGAAGCATAGGGAGTGAGATATGCCGTCAGTGTGAAAAATTTGGAGCAAAAAAGCTTATACTTTTAGACCATAGCGAGTACAACCTTTATGCGATAATCGAAGAGTTGAAAAAAGTTAAAACAGTTCCTGTTATGCAGAGTGTCGTAAATAAAAACTTTTTAGATGAGACCTTTAAGAGTCACTTGCCAGATATTGTGATTCATGCCGCAGCCTATAAGCATGTTCCTCTTGTTGAATCAAATATAGATGAAGCTATATTGAATAATATCATAGGTACTAAAAATGTTATAGACCTCTCTATAAAATATGGTGTTGAAAAGTTTATTATGATATCAACAGACAAGGCTGTAAGACCTACAAATGTGATGGGAACAACCAAACGTATCTGTGAGCTTTATGCACAAAATTCTAATGGCAATGGCACAGATATAGTGGCGGTAAGATTTGGTAATGTACTTGGAAGTAGTGGAAGTGTGATACCTAAGTTTAAAGCACAGATAGCAAAGGGTGAAGATATTACAGTTACGCATCCTGACATTACAAGGTATTTTATGCTGATTCCAGAAGCTTGTGAACTTGTTCTTCAAGCAGGAGCTATAGGCACAGGTGGTGAAATTTTTATCCTTGATATGGGAGAGCCTATAAGAATAGTAGACTTGGCTCAAAAGATGATAAATTTAAGCGGCAGAGAAGAGATTAAAATTCGCTTTACAGGTCTTCGTCCAGGTGAAAAACTCTATGAAGAGCTTTTAATAGATGATAGTGACTGCAAAACAGACTATGAGTCTATTACTGTGGCCGCACCATCGCCTTATGACATAGTTAGATTAAATAAAGATATAGAAGAACTTTTGGCATGTGGAAATAAACTCGAAATACTCAAAAAAATAGTTCCTGAGTTTAACCACCAGTTGAATTCCAACTAGAGTAAATGGCAATATCTTAGCATGTGGAAACATCCATCACTCTTTTGCTAATTAGTTTGCTATAATAAGCCAAATTTTTATATTAAGGATTTTTTATGGAATGTGAATTTCCTTCTGTAAACTCAAATAAAGAGCAAATCAAAGAAATTTTTGAGACAACTAAAGTAATTGCCATTATTGGTCTCTCTCCAAATGAAGAAAAAGATAGTCATAGAGTAGCAAAGTATCTGCAAGAAGCTGGATTTACAATAGTCCCTATTTACCCTAAAGAGGAGACGATTCTCGGTGAGAAGGTCTATCGTTCTCTTAGCGAGATACCCTTTGCCATCGATATGGTAAATATCTTTAGAAAAGCAAAAGAACTAGACTCCATCGCAGATGTATCTATTGCTAGAGGCGATGTAAAAGTATTCTGGTCTCAAAAGGGTATCGTCAATAACACTGCTGCGCAAAAAGCGGTAGATGCAGGTATAAAAGTTGTACAAAACATGTGTAGCATGGTTGAACACCGCTCACACTATAAAGGGTAACATTGATAGATATAAAAAAAATTTACGAGGCCAAAGAGAGAATCAAAGAGGTTGTTGTAGATACTCCATTCTCCTATGCTCCATATTTAAGCCAGATAGCAGAGTGCGATGTCTATTTGAAAAAAGAGAACTTACAGGTTACAGGTGCTTTTAAGATTAGGGGTGCTTATAATAAAATAGCCTCTTTAAGCCAAGCACAGATGCTCTCTGGAGTTGTTGCGGCAAGTGCAGGAAATCATGCACAGGGCGTTGCACTCTCAGCTTCAAAGTTCAATATTCGTGCTGTCATTGTGATGCCAGAGTCCACACCTCTCACGAAGATAAATGGTGTTAAACATTTTGGTGCAGAGGTAATTCTTTGTGGTTCCAATTATGATGAAGCCTATGCCTACGCTTTAAAATATGGCAAAGAGAACTCTTTAACTTTTATTCATCCCTTTGAAGATGAAGACGTTATTGCAGGGCAGGGAACAGTTGCTTTAGATATTTTAGAGAAGTGCGAAGATTTAGATGCTGTGATTATCCCCGTTGGTGGTGGTGGACTTATCTCTGGCATGGCAAGTGCATTTAAAAGTATTAACCCACAAATAGAAGTCATTGGTGTGAGTGCTTGTGGTGCACCTGCACTTAAAAACTCCTATGATTTAGGTAAAGCTATTGACTCAACAAGTGTGAGAACTATCGCGGATGGAATCGCTGTGCGTGATACTTCAGAAATTACATTAAAACATATTCTAGGAACGGTTGACACCTTTATCAGCGTAGATGATGCTGAGATTGCAAGTGCAATTTTATTTCTACTAGAGAAGCAAAAACTTGTAGTCGAAGGAGCTGGCTCCGTTGGTGTTGCAGCACTTTTACATCATAAACTAGATCACTTAAAGGGTAAAAAAGTAGCCGTTGTTTTAAGTGGTGGAAACATGGATGTTACACTTTTATCTGTGATTATTGAAAAAGGTCTCTTAAAGTCTGGTCGTAAAATGAATATTACTGTGACTTTGATTGACAAACCAGGTTCCTTAATGCGATTTACCCAAATTTTACAAGAGCTCAATGCCAACATTGTACATATCTCTTATGACCGAACATCTATCTCCCTTGATTATGGTGATGCGAATGTAACAGTGCATATGGAAACGAAAGGTGAAGATCATCAAGCACAGATAAGAGAGATATTAAAAAAAGAGGGTTATTTAAGAGGCTAGGTATGAAACCACTAAGAATAAAAAAATTTTCAAATCCAATCATTCTCATCAAAATTTTAGAGAATGGTACACTTTTGCTTGTTGATAGCAAAACAACTATTATGTATCTCAATAAAGAGACTCTAGAGATGATAAGTGGATTTAAAGCAAACATAGAGCATCTTAGATATGTTACAAATGTTCTCGCTTTTAGTAGTGATGGTAAATATTTTGCAACCCTAAGTTCTCCTACGGATGAGTCTAGACTCTATAATGCAATAACAAAAAAAGCTATAGGCAAGGTAAATAGACATCAAGGTCTTGTAGCATGTGTTGGAATTGACCCTAAAGGTAACTATATGTTCTCCTGTGGCGAAGATGGAAAAACCTTTGCCTTGGATATTAAAAGTGGAAAATTAGCCTTCACACTTCCTATGCATATTGATTCTATATCCGATATTGCCTTTAGTGACAATGGAGCTTTTCTTGCTACTACAGGGTATGATAAAAGGGTTTCCCTTTTCAACCTCTCTACTATGTCGCCTGTTTGTAAGTTAAAAGGACATACTGCACCCGTTCTTAAGCTCCAGTTCTTAAGTAATCAAAGACTCTTTAGTGTAGATAAAAGCAGTGACGGAATTATTTGGGATTTGAAGAGTGCTAAAGTGATTGCCAGACTGGACTCTATTCATGATGATGTCGTGCAGGTAACAAAAAGCAGTGATGATAAATTTCTTTTTTTAGCTACTAAATTAGGTTATATTTTAGTTTATGAACTTGAAAAATATACACTTTTATCTAAAAAATATATCAAACTTACATCCACAATCACATCGTTTGCATTTGATGCAAGCACACAACAGCTTCTCATCGCAACAGAAGATTCTCAACTCTATTTTTACAATATTTATGAGGGTGAAGTACAGATAAATGAGCTCACCAAGAATCAACAATATGCTGAGATACGAAAATATGCGATAAAAAATCCTCTCCTAGACTATACTAAAGCTGCTCACACAGTAGCTCTTCATTGGGATATGGCAGTCCAAAAGGCAAAAGTTCTCCTTGAATCTGGAGAAAAAAAGAAGCTTCCAGAACTCTTTAAACATTTTCAAGCCATTCCAGAAAAAAATGGCTTCATACAAAAACTGATTCAAGAGTATGCTGATTTTGAAAAACTTGTCCTCTTTGTCAAGCAGGGGAAAATTTCCTTGGCCTATGCCTTAGCAAGTGCCCATCCAGTCTATAAAGAGTCCAATCTCTACAAATCTTTAGAAGAGACATGGAAAAAGAGATTTGCCATGGCACAAAAATACTCTTTAGATCCAAAGGGGATGGATAAAGCAAAAGAGATACTTCTTCCATATAGAGGAATTAGTGATAAAACAAAACTGATTCAGGAACTCTTTTTACAAGGCGATGTCTATAGGAGACTGAAGATTTCTATTGGACAAAAAGATTTTAAAGGTGCATTTGAACTTATAAAGTTACATCCTTATTTGAAAGAGTTTCCTGAGTATGATGCTCTCTCAAAGTATGCAGATTCACTCTATATCAAGTCTCAAAAATTCATCGAAGAGGATGATACACACTCGGCTATAAAAATTTTAAGAGTGTTGGTAGATTTTAATGATTTTGAAGAGATAGCAAAAGAGTTACTTGAAGAAGTTGCTGCGAAACAGAAGTTTTTTAATGCATTAAAAGATGAAGATATGATTTTGGCATATAATCTTTTAGCAACTTCTGAAGAGTTACAAGCTTCCCAAGAGGGAAAAGTTTTACAAAAACAGTGGAACGATGCAATTGCAAAAGCAAATATATATGCGGTTGAGGGAAATGTTTCAGGTATACAAGAGACATTAAACGACTACATGAAAATAAGCTCAAAATATATGTCCTTGGCTACAGTTTTTGGTTGGGCCTATATGATTCAATTAGAGCAGGCTGTAAAACAGAAAAAAGAGCAATATGCTATAGAAAATGGAATCAAAAACTATATTTTATGTTTTGGTTTACAAGACCAAATAGAGAGTTTTTATAGTATTTTTAAAAAGTATTATCCAGAGACAAAACTCACCCTAGAACTCCAGACTAAGGGCTCTTTGCAGATGTGGAGACCCTCAATGATTGTAAACTCAATCTTAGATTAAGTTTTTTGCTAATGCGTTACATCTGCTCTTAACCTCAAATATAGTTATATTTTCCTATAATAATCAAATTTTTAAAATAACTATTATTATCGAGGAGACTTTTCATGCAAATGAGTGGCGCACAAATGGTCATTGAAGCTTTTATAGCTGAGGGTGTGGATACCGTATTTGGTTACCCTGGCGGAGCAATTATGAATGTGTATGATGAAATATACAAGCAAGATAAATTTCATCATATTTTAAACCGACACGAACAGGCATCTATACATGCCGCAGAAGGCTATGCCAAAGCGAGTGGAAAAGTCGGTGTCGCAATGATTACAAGTGGTCCTGGTTTTACAAATGCTGTTACTGGACTCGCCGATGCCTATATGGATTCTGTTCCTATGGTTGTTGTCTCTGGGCAGGTTCCTATGAGCCTTATCGGCACAGATGGGTTTCAAGAGATTGATGCGATAGGCATCTCTCGCCCATGTACAAAGCATAACTACCTTGTAACGGACGCGGCAGATTTACCTCGTGTACTTAAAGAGGCTTTTTATATTGCAAAAAGTGGTCGTCCAGGTCCTGTCCATGTAGATATTCCAAAAGATGTTACAGCACAGATTGCAGAATTTAATTACGATGTTGAGCTAAACCTAGAGACTTATAAGCCTCATACAAAAGGGAATCCTCGTCAAATTAAAAAAGCACTTGAAGCGATAGCAAAGGCAAAAAGACCACTATTCTATCTTGGTGGCGGTATTATAAACTCAAATGCTGCGTATGAAGTAAGAGAGTTAGTTCATAAAACAGGGATTCCTGCGGTTGAGACATTAATGGCACGCGGTGTTTTATCATTTGATGATGAACTCCTTATCTCTATGCTTGGTATGCATGGCTCTTATGCCGCAAATATGGCTATGAGCGAAACAGATTTAGTTATAGGACTTGGAGTTCGATTTGATGACCGCGTTACAGGTAAGCTCTCTGAGTTTGCTAAAAATGCAGATGTTATTCATGTTGATATTGATCCAGCGAGTATCTCTAAGCTTGTAAATGCTGATTTTCCAATTGTTGGAGATGTTAAAAATGTTGTTATTGAAATGCTAGAGCAGTGCGAACATATTTATCCAGACAATTATGCATCTTGGAGAGAGACGATTAACAATTTTGATGCATTGCATCCTTTGACATTTCATGAAGATAGCGAGAGACTAAAACCTCAGTGGGTTGTAAAACGTGTTGGTGAGCTTCTTGGCGATTCTGCTAATATCTCTACAGATGTTGGTCAGCACCAAATGTGGGCTGCTCAGTTTTACCCTTTTACACGTCCAAACCAATGGATTACTTCTGGCGGACTTGGGACAATGGGCTTTGGCTTTCCAGCGGCAATCGGCGTAAAAGTTGCAGTACCTGAGAAAACAAGTATCAACTTTACGGGGGATGGTTCTATCCTTATGAATGTTCAAGAACTTATGACAGCGGTTGAGAAAAAGATTCCTGTTATAAATATTATTCTTAATAATAATTTTCTTGGAATGGTGCGTCAGTGGCAAACACTCTTTTATGACAAACGTCACAGTCAAACAGATTTATCTGTTCAACCTGACTTTGTAAAGCTTGCAGAAGCTTTTGGTGGAATCGGTTACAGAGTAACTACAAAAGAGGAGTTTGATGCAGCTCTTAAAGATGCTGTTGAGAAAAATATCGTTGCTTTTATTGAAGTAATTGTTGAAAGATTTGAAAATGTTATGCCGATGGTTCCATCAGGTGGGAGTCTGTTTAACATGATGTTGTTAGAGAAAAAGGAGACAAAATAATGACTGAAAATAGTGAAAGAAGAGTAATTTCAGTTATCGTTGTTAATGAGGCAAGTGTTCTCTCTAGAATCACAAACCTCTTCTCTGGACGCGGATATAACATCACATCTTTAACTGTAGCTCCAATCCCTGAGAGTAACTATTCACGACTTACAATCGTTACGTCTGGTTCAGTGAGAGTGATAGAGCAGATTACGAAGCAACTTCATAAGCTTATTCCCGTTCTTAAAGTATACGAACATGCGGATTTGGTTGAAAAAGAGATGGCGATGGTCAAGTTCCCACTCAGCGAAAATCTAAGTGATATAGATGTTCTCTGCCGTGCTTACAATGGAAAGATAGTCAATGTTGGTGAAAATGTAGTTATCGTAATGGTCGCAGATGAACCAAAGAGAGTAGATAATTTTCTAGCTGTTATTAAAAAATATAACCCTAAAGAGATTGTACGAAGTGGTGCTGTTGCACTTGAGCGATAATCAATGACTTTAAGTAAAATAGCAGAACTTTTAAATACAGAGTTCAACGCGCAAGAGAGAGAAATCAGTGGTATGAACGCTCTCAAAGATGCGACACCCTCTGAAGTCTCTTTTGTAGCAAACTCAAAGTATATAAAAGATATTGAAGAAACCAAAGCTGCGGCAGTGATTGTGCCTGCTTCTTTAGTGGAGCATGTTCCAGAGAACTGCGTTGCTTTAGTTGTTGAAAACTCCTACTGGTCTATGGCAATTCTCTCTAAATATTTTGCTCCTGTAATAGAGGATGACACACTTCCACATGCTGAGATAGGTGAGGGGAGCAGAGTCTCTCCTAAGGCTGAAATAGCCAATGGAGCGAAGATAGGAAAAAACTGTACTATTCTTGCACATGTCTATATTGGTGCAGAAGCAGTTGTGGGTGACAACACGATTATCTATCCAAATGTAACTATCTATAGAGATTGTAAAGTGGGGAGTGATTGTATTATTCACTCAAACAGTGCAATTGGTGCAGATGGTTTTGGTTTTGCTACAAACAACTTAGGCGAACATAAAAAGATTTATCAAAATGGAAATGTTGTTATAGAAGATGATGTTGAAATTGGCTCAAATGTAAGTGTGGATCGTGCTGTTTTTGGAACAACACTTATAAAAAGAGGGGTTCGTATTGATAACCTTGTACAAATTGGACACAATTGTGAGATTGGAGAGTACTCTGTTTTTGTTGCCCAATCTGGCTGTGCAGGCTCCACAAAACTTGGACGTAATGTTGTTGTAGGCGGACAATCTGCCTTTGCAGGACATCTTACAATTGCACCATTCTCTACCTTTGCTGCAAGAAGTGGTATTACAAATGACATCAAAGAGAGCGGCAAGACTTATGGTGGTTTTCCACTCTTGGAACAAAGAACATGGTTGAAACTTCAGGTGAAAATCGCTAGACTACTTAAATAAGTAAGAAGGAGGGACAAAATAATGTCGAAAATAATTGCATTAAGTGGAACGAAAAAAGGTGTTATCTCTATAACGAAATTAGTTGATCCTTATGGAGAGGGAAGTGGCACTGTTGCGAGTATCGGAATCTCTTTATCAGGGGATGCAGATGAGCCAGGATGGAAAGTCCATCTTCCACTCGCAAATTTAGAAGAGGTTATAGAAGCCTTGCAAGAACTCAAAGAGAGCTCAAAGTAACAGTTCTCAAATCTTTGGCATGTGGAAATTTCCACATGCCAAAAGAGTCTAAGCTTTTAAATCTTTTACAAACTCTTCGATTCTTTGAATCCCAACACGAATACTCTCAATATCAGTAGCAAAACTAAATCTGAAATAACCTTCACTTCCAAAACCAACACCTGGCACTACAGCCACGCCTGTTTTTGCTAAAAGCTCTTTACAGAACTCCATAGAATCACTGCTTACTTCTTTAATGTTTACAAATAGGTAAAATGCACCATCTGGTTTGACTACACTGAGTCCATCAACATTGTTAAAAAGTTTTACAGCTTCATCACGACGCTCTTTAAATGCATTGCGCATTTTCTCTATATCCGCATCCGCAGAGCCATCAAGACCTGGAATAGCTGCTTTTTGAGTGATAGAGTTTATATTAGAAGTACTTTGGCTTTGAAGCTTTTTCGTTGCTTGAATAAGTTCAGTATTATGTGCCGCCATATAACCAAATCTCCATCCAGTCATAGCAACTGATTTGCTAAGACCATTGATAGTTACCGTTCTTTTATACATATCTTCACTCACTGCAGCTGCAGATGTAAAAGTTCCCTCATAGACAAGTTTCTCATACATCTCATCACTTGCAACAATCACATCTGTACCTTCTAAGACTTTACCTAGTGCAGTGAGTTCCTCTTTTGAATAGACAGAACCTGTAGGGTTGGATGGTGTAGTTATAATCAACATCTTAGTCTTTGGTGTCAAGGCTTTTTTTAATTGCTCTGGAGTTATTTTAAATGCACTCTCATCAAGTGTTTCAATCTCAACAACCGTTCCACCGCAGTATAAAACTAATTCAGGGTAAGTAACCCAATAAGGTGCAGGGATGATAACTTCATCCCCTTTTTGTATCGTTGCTGCAAAGAGGTTGAAAAGAGAGTGCTTTGCACCATTGTTTGTAATGATTTGATTTGGAGCATAGGTAAGTCCATTGTCTCTTTTGAGCTTGTTCGCAATTGCAACTTTAAGAGTAGGGATACCATCGACTGCAGTATATTTTGTAAAGCCTTCGTTTATAGCTTTGATTGCCGCATCTTTTATAACTTGAGGAGTATCAAAATCAGGTTCTCCAGCTGAAAAGCTGAGGATATCTTTTCCCTCAGCTTTCAACTCTTGTGCCAGAGTTGAAATTGCAATTGTAATCGATTCAGATAGTGTGTTAATGCGGTCTGTTAGCATGTGTACCCTTTAGGTGAAATAATGGGCGTATTATACTAAAATTATTTTATATATAAGTTGAGAAAATCTTTTTTTTTCTTAGTTTTTCATCGCTTTTATGAAGGATTCGTAAATATTTTCTAGCTCTAAATCCTCTTCTAAAAGTCCCTTGTTATCTTCCACTAAAATATGTTCTAAAACAGCGACTCTTTTTAAAAGATATTCAAACATCTCTTTGTTAATATCTGGAAGCATATTGTGCATAAATGGATCTTGACATCTCCCTTTTGCAATCACATGCGCAGGAATACCGATGGCAGTAGAGTTGTCAGGAACTTCTTTAACAACAACAGAGTTAGCCCCGATTTTAGCATTTTCACCCACTCTTATATTTCCAAGAATTTTTGCTCCTGCACCAATAACAGCACCTTTACAGATAGTAGGGTGACGTTTTCCTTGAACAAGTGAAACACCGCCAAGTGTCACGCCCTGATATATGAGCACATCATCTTCAATTATCGAAGTTTGTCCTATGACAACACCAGTTCCATGATCTATAAAGACTCTTTTTCCAATAATAGCTGCTGGATGAATATCAATATTTGTAAGTATTTGGGTTAACCCCATAATAGTTCGTGCAATACGTTTAAAATTTGAATTATGAAGTCTATGCGCTATTCTATACCATGCTATCGCCCAAACACCAGGGTAGTTAAAGATAAAATCTACTCTAGAGTTGAGGGCAGGGTCATTCTTATAAGCATTTGAAAAGTCTTCTTTTATATCAGAGTAAAGTCCCACGATTAACCTTTAATTTGTAGTTCTAAGATAGCCATTTTGTTCTAAAAATGTTTCAAGTTTCGCAAGTGTATCATCTTTTTCTTGTTCTGTAATAAAATCGCTTTTGAGCAAATCACTTTTAAGATTATTTAAAATTTCACTTTTGCTATAACCGATGGATTCTAAAATATCTAAAATATTCTTGGACTCTATTGCATTTTTTATTTCATACGAGGTGTCGTTTATATGGACCGTATATTCACTTGGATGTGTAAAGAGGTTATGGTTCATCCCTAAAGTCTCTTGATAGGCTCCAACATTGAAAAAGCCTAAGAAGTACTCCTCTTCATCAAGGTTTACATCGTGCAGGTACAAAGGTCTGTCAGGTTTGAAGCCTATCTCTCCATCACTATCACAGGTTATATCCCAAAGAGAAGCCGCTCTTATAGGTGTAGAGTTTAGGTGATGCAGTGGCATAACTGGAAAGTTTTGATCTAAGCCCCAATAATCAGGTAAACTTTGAAAAATTGAGGCATTAATAAGGTAACGCTCTTGTAATCGTACATGAAGCTGGTCAAGCTCATCTGTAGGGTTTAGATAGAGTGCTTTTTTTATAATGTTATGCACTAAAATTTCAGCGTTTGAGCGGTCTTGTAAATCAATATACCCTAAATCAAAAAGCGTTAAAATAGACTCCATGTGGTCAAGCGCATCATGCAGATACTCAGTACAGTTTTTATTGTTTAAAAGTTTATTTAAATCGATGAGCTCTTCAATAAGAGGAGGATTCACCTCTTTAAAGTCTAGTAAATGCTCTTGATAATCATGTGTAAACAGCTCTAAAACAGGAGTGATTAAAACAGCATGTGAAGCTACAATAAATCTTCCTGACTCTGTAAAGATATCAGGATGTTTAACATTCTTTGCATTCATAATCTCTTTAAGTGCAAAAACAACACTGTTTGAAAACTCTTCAATCGAGTAGTTACGCGCTTTAGATTGTGTATGTTGGTCATACTCAACTGCCAAACCACCACCGATGTTGATACTATCAAGCGCTGAAGCTCCCATTCTTTTAAGTTCCGCATAGATATTTCCAGCTTCTCTGAGTGCGCGTTTGAGAGGGGCAATATCAGACATTTGAGAGCCTATATGAAAGTGAACCATTCTTAAATGTTGGAGTAAATCTTGCTCTCTTAAGAGTCTGATAGTCTCAATAATCTCTGTAGAAGTAAGACCAAACTTTGCATCCATTCCTCCACTCTTCGCCCAAATACCGCTTCCAGCACTGTGAAGTCTTACTCGAATCCCTATGTTTGGAACTTTTAAATTACACTCCTGAGCCACTTCTATGATAGTCTCTAGCTCTCCAATACCCTCAATCGTGATGGTAATGTTATGCCCACTTTGCGCCGCGATAAAACCAAGCGTTATCATCTCTTTATCTTTAAAGCCATTGACTGTGATGTTCGCCCCATAAGGAGTTTTACTCATTGCCAAGATAAGCTCTGCCTTGGAACCTGCTTCTAGTCCATAGTTAAAATCTTTTCCCTGCGAAGTAACAGCTTCTACGGCATGTGGAAATTGATTTACTTTTAAAGGGAAGACGGCATTGAAAGAGCCTTCATAAAGATTCTCTTTCATCGCTTTATCAAAGTAGGAGTAAAGGCTTGTGATTTGTCTTTTGATAAGATGTGGAAATCTCAGTAAAATAGGACCTCGAACATCATCAGCACGAATCTCTTCTACAATTTCCAAAAGAGAGGGCATACTTTTATAGTTTAATTTTAATTGCCCATCTTCTATAATAAAATTTTTATTTGACCAGATATCTAAACCAAAGTTTTTCATTTATGTAACCTTTTATATGTGTAGTTTATGATGAAAGTATTCATCGAGGTTGAAGTAGATTTCTCCATTTCTGTTCTTAAAAGTCAACAAAGATTTGTTTAAACCTTTGATATTTTTAATTCCCATAACGCTTAGAACGACTTTCATACTTTTTACTAAGTTTTTATGATAGTTTCCTATCTCTATTCCTTTTTTAACTACAAGGTAAGAAGCTCGTTTCTTAGGGTCTTGTGTTGCGAGTCCAACAGGGCAGACATGCGATTCAAACCCTGAACACATACGCGCACGAATACAGCCGCCACTCATCATAAAACCTCTTGCGATACCGATGGCATCTGCACCCATGCACATCGTGATAACCGCATCATCTGGTGTTAAGATTTTACCACTTGCGATAATCTTGACCTCTTCTCTTAAGTCATACTTTTTAAGCATTGTATCCATAACATAAAGTGCATTGTTGATTGTTAACCCTACAGACTCCATCAACTCTAATGGTGCAGTCGCACTTCCTCCTTCTCCACTATCTATAGTGATAAAATCAGGCAGACTGAATCCTTCGGCTTTTCTATGTGCCATTTCAGAGACAAGCTCTTCTACAGCTTTAGCATCCGAGATAACTATTTTAAAACCAACTGGCTTTTTGGAGAGTTTTTGCAGTCTCTCTACAAAATCAAGCAGATGTGGAATCGTGTCAGCAAAAGGAAAACGGTTCGGTGAAAATACATTTTTTCCCTCAGGAACACCTCTATAGTAGGCAACGTCTGCAGTTACTTTTACTGCAGCGAGTTTTCCACCCGTCTGTTTCGCCCCTTGTGCGATTTTAACCTCTGTCATGCGGCAAAACTTCATCACTTTTTGATATTTGAGTTCATCAAACTCGCCAACATCGTCACGAACTCCATAGAGACCCGAACTCATCTGAAAAATCATATTTGGAATATCTTTTGGAACCTCTTGCGGAAAAGTCTCCAGATTTGCTGACCAATTGACACGAAACAGAACATGAGAAATCGTATCATAGATGTAGGTATTTTGCGTCTTTTTGTTCAAAAGGATACTTCTATACCATTTGAGTGCAACTGGACGGCTAAAGATGAAATCCCCAAGCTTGAACACAAACTCAGCAAAAGGTGTACTTTTGACTATCTCAAGGTATTCACAACTTTTCATGTTTGGTCTATGTGTGAAGAGATGATTCGAAGTAAGTGAGCCTTCTCCTGTGTTTATCGTTAAGTTTGTATCTCTTCCTGCTATTGCAAAAGCACGAACAGCTTCAGGACTGAGTGCACCATCGCTCATAGCAGAGCGGATAATAGGAGTAGAAGATGTAAATGGATTCTCTCTTGCTTGCCCAAACACGACACTTGTATCTTCATCCATCTCGTTTTCGTTGAGTACATTCATCGCGTGTTTGATGATAAAGCGAGAGCCTGAAAATGGTTGTGATACAGAAAAAGATTTATAGTTTGGCTTATCTTTAGCTGCTTTGTAAACCCAATCGACCTTATCTTTGGACTCATAAAATTTCTCTTCTGCAAAATATTGACGTAGAGGCTCTCTTAAAGCTTCAAAGAGATAGCGAAAACGACCTATTACAGGGTAGTTTATAAGTAAGGAGTGTGATCTTTGTATGTATTTGTCATAAACAAACAGTAGCACTAAGGCAACGAAACCTATAAGAATGAAAAATTCAATAAAATCTAAAAAAAGGCTCCACAAATAGTGCAGTATTTCCATTAAAATTCCTCAAAAAGCAGACTATACTCTGTTTTTTCTTGTAAATCTTTTACCCAAACTGTAGAGCTTTTCATCTCATTTTCACCGATGACACAGCAAAATCTTGCATTTGCTTTATCTGCAGCTTTGAGATGGTTTTTAAGATTTTTTGCTTTGTAGTCGCAAGTCACTTTATCTGTTTTTCGTTTTTTCTGTGTGAGCTGAAGAACCATATCTACAGCCTCATCATCCATCGCACCAATATAATAACCCTCACGCTCAACCTCTGGCATCTTGATTAACTCCATGAGTCTCTCAATCCCCATAGCAAAACCAACCGCAGGAGTAGGGCGACCATCTAAAAACTCTACAAGTCTGTCATAACGACCACCACCTGCAATCGCACTTTGACTTCCGATGTCATCACTTACAAACTCAAAAGCAGTTTTAGAGTAGTAGTCAAGCCCGCGCACTAGGTTTGTATCTATCTCGTACGCGATACTGTTTTTATCAAGGAGTGATTTGAGTTTCTCAAAATCCTCTTGGCAATCACCGCAGAGTTGATTGATAAGTTTTGGAGCCTTTACATACAAACTTTGGCATGTGGAATTTTTACAATCAAGCACACGGATAGGATTTGTATTTTTTCTTCTTAAACAATCTTCACATATCTGATCCTCTACAGAATCAATAAAAGAGACAAGATTATCGCGGTACTGAGGCATACAGTTAGAATCACCAAGGGAGTTGAGTTGAAGTCTGTAGCCGATTCCACATGCCGAGAGAATATCTGCAACCATCATAATCATTGTCGCATCTTCATAGACGCTATCCACACCAAAACTCTCCACACCAAACTGGTGGAACTGTCTTAGACGACCTTTTTGCGGACGCTCATAACGAAACATAGCTCCATGATAAAAGTAACGGTGAATCCCACCCGCTTTATCAAGCTTTTTTTGAACAAAGGCACGCACAACTCCAGCCGTTCCCTCAGGACGAAGGCAGACATCATTCTCACCTTTGTCTACAAACTGATACATCTCTTTTCCGACAATATCACTCGACTCACCCACTGAGCGTTTAAAAAGAGCTGTCTCTTCTAAAAGAGGAGTCTCAATAAAGTGAAAACCATACTTCTGTGCTATCTTTGTAGCTGTGTTTATAAAGTATGTAAATCTCTCATAATCTTCGCTTAAAATATCGTTCATACCCCTGAGTGAGCTAATCATTTGTATCCTTGTTTTGCCTAAAAAGTATAAGCTTTAATTTGTATGGAAGAATACCATTTTTTATCTTTTATTTGTTTGATTAAAACAGTTTTTATACTCTAAATATGCGTTTTAAAAATGAAGCACAACATGCTACAATGGCACTTATGATAACAACACTTATAAATATAGTCCAAGATTGTCGTGAACTCTTTTTGAAAGGGTACCACGCGGACAAAAATATCAGGTATAAAGGTACGGTTGATCTCGTCACAGAGTATGACGTGGCTGTAGAAAAACGTCTCACAGAGAGTCTGCAAAAAGCGTTTCCAGATTTTACGGTCATAGGCGAAGAGAGCACAACAGTGATGACGCATCCAAACAAAGCGATTTATGTTGACCCAATCGATGGAACGACTAACTTTGTACACGGTCTGCCGTTTTGTGCCATCTCAGTTGGCATGTACAAAGATGGGAAGCCGATAGCGGGAGTAGTTTATAACCCTGTACTAGAGGAGTGTTTCAGTGCTGAGTTTGGAAAAGGGGCATTTTTAAATGGGACAAAAATCAGCGTCTCCAAGCAAACAGATTTTCAGCAATCTCTCATCGCCACAGGATTTCCTTACACAAAAGTACAAAAGGGCAAAGATTACGAATGGGTACTTCGCACCATGGCAAACATCCTTCCTATCACCCGTGATGTCAGACGAGGCGGTTCTGCTGCGATTGATCTGTGTTATGTGGCATGTGGAAAGTTTGAAGCCTACTACGAATGCAACCTCAAACCGTGGGATGTAGCCGCAGGCATACTCATACTCCAAGAAGCAGGCGGAAAAATCTCCAATGAAAATGGGGATGCGTACAGCTTAGATGACCACATCATCGCAAGTAGCAATAGTTTTGTGCATGGTGATTTAGTAGAGCAGATAGGTTAAATAGAGAACGCAAAAAGTAGTCTCAAAGCAGCTTCTCAATATCTGCTTCTAGCTCTTTTGGCGTAGTCGATGGTGCGTAGCGTTGTAGAACATGCCCCTCTTTATCAACGAGGAATTTTGTAAAATTCCATTTTATAAGTTCTGAGCCTAGCAAGCCAGTTGCGCTCTCTTTGAGGAGTTTATAGAGAGGGTGTGTCTCTTCTCCATTGACATCGATTTTAGAGAACATATCAAAAGTCACACCAAAACTACTCATACAAAAGTTCTTTATCTCCTCTTCGGTTCCTGGCTCTTGAGAAAGGAACTGGTTACATGGAAAACCAAGTACACTTAAACCCTTCGCACTATACTTCTCATGAAGCGCTTGAAGCCCCTCATACTGACCTGTATAACCGCATTTGCTCGCAACATTGACGATAAGCATCACTCTGCCTCTATACTTCTCTAGCTTGAAACTCTCTTTGTCGATACTCTTGACCTCTATATCATAAATACTCACGCGCTCACCTCCAAAAAGTGGACTCAACAGCAGCAAGGCAACGATTAAAAAATATCTCATATTTTACCTTTTTTGATTTCTGATTTTGTAAATTTTAGCATAATGAGCTTGCGTTAGTGGTAGAAGATAATTTTAGTTTCCACATGCCAAGAGATATTTCTTTTTTAGTATCTAAAGCAGAGTAGTACAGTTCTAAAATCAAGTAGTAAGTGTTAATTCACTATAATCGGTGTCAATAGAATGTAATATATAAAAGGACAACGCTATGAATGAACATGAAAAAATCAATTATATAGAACTGCCAGCTAAAGACCTTCAATTAACAAAAAGTTTCTTTACTAAAGTCTTTAACTGGTCTTTTGTGGATTATGGCACTGAATATATCGCATTTTCAAATGAGGGAATTGATGGAGGATTTTACAAATCTGATTTATCTCTATCTACAGCAAATGGAAGTGCTTTAATTATTTTTTATAGTAATGATTTAGAAGCTACGCAATCAAAAATAGAAAAGGCTAGTGGTGCTATTGTAAAACCGATATTTGGTTTTCCCGGTGGTCGCAGATTTCACTTTAGTGACCCTAATGGCAATGAGTTTGCAGTTTGGTCAGATAAAAAGCGTATAACAACTACTAGAGAGTTATAAGAAATATCTATTCAAAAAAATTCAGCCTGCAACTGGGGCTTCAGAGGCATGCATGGTGACGAAGTAAAATTGAACTATAAAATCAATGTGTAAAATAAAAAAGAGATAATAAAACTTTGTAACCACTATATCCACCCAAAACTAAAATCATTGAATGTATTGGCATGAGACGGCTGAAATAAGGTGAATGAGTTCACGCTATTTTAGACTATGACATATTGGCATGTGGAAACATATCGGCTCGTTAATAATCTTTGCAAGATTATTTCTCAAGCTTCTCGCTTAAGGAACATTATGTCCTTTTAATGGATTATTTAACAAATCAACGAACACTTTGTCCAAATAACGCCTATTTCGGTATTAAATACACACTCTTTCTTTAAGTTTAAATCGCTATTTATCGCTAAAAGCTTATATTTTGTCACTTTTCTTTAATATACTGCCAATTAACAGAACATTTCTAGTGTCGTTTAATTTGATGATTTAAGGCTATTATGCATATAATGTTCGTTGAATAAATAGTTAGTCTTACAATAAACTTGTATTTTAATTATTTACTAACTACAGAGGAAGGAAAAAGATATGAAAGTCAAAAGTATTTTATTGTTAAGCATAGTAATTGTGCTCATAAATGGGTGTGGAGTACCAGAAGAAAAGTATAATAAGTTAAAATTAGAATATAATAAGCTTGTCTCTGAAAATACAAAACTAATAAAAGATTTAGATGAATGCAGAAATGGGGCAGTAAAACTTATTGCTAAAATTGAAAAGGCGAATAAGGATAAAAAATATACTGACGCTGTAAAAAATATTAATATTCTGTATGAAAAATTTCCTGAATCATCTCAAAATAAACAATATCAAAAATTATTGAAAGAATTAGAAAAGAAAATATTAGAAGAACAGCAAGAATTGAAAAAAAGAAGTTAGCAGAAAAGAAAAAACAAGAAGAAGAAGCTGAAGAAAAACTAAGACTTGCAAATCTAAACAATACAGGAATTTGGAGTGTCAAATTCTACGTTGATGATTTTGGAGAACCAACGAAAAAAGGTTATATTATTAATACTAAAAAAATAAGAGGTACATTTAGCAATACGGCTACACAAGATTCAAAATTAGATGTTGAATTTGTTATAAGTGGTCATCCCAAGAGGGTTAGTGTAGAAATATATTTATATGAATATGCACATAATAATCCAGTTAAAGTATCTTCGAGACCGTAAAAGGGACTGTAAATAATTCTGTGTCAATTTGGTAAAATTAACACACAGAAGGAAATACAGATGAAAATAGAAATAGACGTTGCGGATTTTGCAGAAAAGATAAAATCAGGCAAAGGCTTGTCAGGCAAA
>Ga0210006_1000920_pt1 | contig 21361 bp, 25 predicted proteins | sample CryGey02umfilter_2_FD_185452 | JGI IMG/M metagenome (GOLD analysis project Ga0210006, IMG submission 185452) | Groundwater microbial communities from aquifer in Utah, USA - Crystal Geyser 4/10/14 0.2 um filter (SPAdes) (version 3) | ecosystem: Environmental > Aquatic > Deep subsurface >... | reverse complement strand
CAGTCTGTAACCTGCAGGAGTCACAATAGAGAGAATAAATTTGAATTCAGACAGAACCGGCTTCAATTTAGCCAGCAATGTCTCGGCAACCAGAACTTCCCCGACGGAAGCACAGTGTATCCAGATATGCCTGCCTGATTCAGGTTTTCCTATAAGCCCTAACCGTTCTAAAACCTCCGGACGTTTCCTTTTATCCATTAATCCGCCAAGGATATTGGGGATAAACAGCCAGAGAACAAAAAATAAAAATAAGTTATAGATTAATAACATAAATGACACTCGTGCTTTCAGTAATATTGTCAAATTATACAAAATCTTATCTGACAAAACAAATTCTTAATGTATGGGGGTATATACGCTTGCCAATACTTTGACTTTTCTGATAAAATTGTCTATAATGTTTTTAGATTAGATAAATTAACACTTGAATAAATTGGAGCAAATAGAAGTGAAAGTTTATTTTAACACAAATATTTATTGTCGTCCATTTGATGATTTAACACAGCAAAGAATTTTTAATGAAGCGACTGCTTCACTGAATTTGTTTCTGTTATCTTCCTCAGGTATAATTAAAATTATTTCATCAGAAATAGTTTTGACAGAAATCTTTTTGATTGCTTCTTTGGCAAAGAGGGATGCAGTTGAGTTACTCCTATCCAATAATATTGTGGAATGTATTACCGTCACATCAGAATCTGATAATTTAGCCACACAAATTAGTGCTAAATGCAAGATTAATGATTATGCTGATTGTTTGCACTTGTCACTTGCATGTTTAAGTACTTGTGATTATTTTGTCACCTGTGATGATGAAATATTTAATAAGTCTGCTACTATAGAAGCCTATTTGAAAGAAATGGAATATACACTTAAAATAAGAAATCCTATTAAGTTTCTTAATGAACTGGAGGTAAAATAAATTATGAAAGAAATGTTAGCCGAAGAAATTCTTAAAGAGGGAATAGAAACCTTGTATTCTCGGCTTGGTACATTGAAGGCACTTAAATTTCTACAACTAATAGGTGCTACTAAAGGTGACTCTGTAAAAGAGATAGAACAGAAAACAGAAAAAATGTCTCGTGAAGGAATATTCAAATTGATAGCTAGCGTTAAAAAGAACAATCCTGACTTATGGAAAAAAGTCGGTTTATTATAAATATAGGACATATTTAGATTTTCAATGGTCTTTTTTGGGGTATGCCGACTCTTCTTGGGTATTTATCCGGTGCAGGACTAACTTTTTTGAATATAAGCAAAACCCTTGAGTTATTTTCCGGTAGTTTATATTCAACAGTGTTTAAATACACGCCACCGAGTAAATCTGCTACTTCATATGATTCCCGGAGTTCTGATTTATTTGTTTTCCAGAATATACATACACCGCTGATCTTCAATAATGGCAGGGCAAGTTCAAGATTCGTATTAAGATTACTGACCGCCCTGCATAAAACAATATCAAAATTTTCTCTATATGTTTTATTCTGTCCAACTCCTTCTGTTCTTTCAGCTAATATTTCTGTATTTTCTAATTTAAGTGTCCGTCTCATGTGTTCTAAAAACATACACTTTTTCTTCGTTGATTCAATCAAATACAGTTTAATTTCAGGATAAATTATTTTTAAAGGAATTCCGGGAAAACCCGCACCTGTACCAATATCTGCTATGTCCTGTCGCAATCCCATTGGAATCCCGAACTTGTTCGGGGGGAGTAAAAGATAAGCGAGAGAATCTCCAAAGTGCCGGTATAGAATTTCTTCAGGGTCTGTTATGCCTGTCAGGTTAATTTTACCGTTCCATATCATAAGTTCAGCAAGATATGTTTTGAACTTATCAATTTGCCCGGAGGATAGGGAAAACCCGTAAGTTTTCTTTATAAAATTTTCAAATCCGTCCCATATGTTCATCTTTTGTTTCAGTAGCCGATATCTTCTTCAAACTCTTTCGGGGAAAGTAAAATATTACCGGTGGTTTCTGGAATAAAACAGGTTTTAGGTTCGGTCCCTTTGAGAAAAGCTTCAAGGTATACAGATTCTGATTGTTCTGTTGTGTTGGCAAGGAGTCCTGTCCCGCTGTCAATATAGGCAAAGGTAATTCCTGTTGGCGGCGGTGTAAAATCAAGCACAGGTTCTCCTTTAAGTGCCTCTTTCATAAAATGTGTCCATATAGGACAGGCGAGAGAACCACCGGTCATTTTATTACCTAAGGAAACTTTGTTGTCATACCCGACCCATACACCGCAGACAAGTTGAGGTGTGTATCCAATAAACCAGGCATCAGTAAAATCATTTGTGGTGCCTGTCTTACCAGCAGAGGGTCTTCTCAAATATTTTGCGTATTGCCCTGTACCGTGTTCAACAACACCCTTGAGCAGGTTTGTCATAATAAAACTTGTTTGCGGGGAAAGGACATCTTCCTCCACGGGTCTATTTTCTTCAATCAATCTGCCATCTTTGTCTTCTATACGTATTATGTAATATGGTTCTGTCCGTATTCCATTATTTGCCAAGGTATTAAAGACACGGACAGTTTCAAGCAATTTAACATCACTTGCACCAAGCGCTAATGAAAAGGTGTTTGTAAGGGGACTTGTTATACCTAATCTGCGGGCATAGCTAATCACTGTTACAGGACTTATTTCTTCTACAACTCTTACCGCACATACATTTAAGGAATGTTCAAGCGCCTGTCTTAATAAAACTTTGCTGTGGTATTTTTTCTTATAATTTTCCGGCGTCCATACTTTCATAGGGTCTTTAAGCCATTTGTCAGGTAATGTTAATAAAAAATCGGTTGTCTTAGCTGCTAAACGCCAGTCACGGCCATCATTTACATAAACCACGGGGGCGTCTTCTATTATTGTTGTGGGTGTATATCCATTTTCTATTGCTGCTGTATAGACTATTGGCTTAAAAGCACTTCCGGGCTGGCGATAGGCCTGTATAGCGCGATTAAATTGAGATTCCGCAAAGTTTCTACCCCCGATCATAGCACGGATTTGTCCTGTTTTCGGGTCAGTGGCTAAAAGTGCGCCCTGGACTTTCAGGACTTCAGTTGAGGATATAAATTTGTATCCATGTGTTTTGTCAAAGTTGTCTAAAAAATCATTTAGAGCTTTTTCCGCTTTTACCTGCATATCCAGGTCAAGCGTGGTGTAGATATTCCATCCCGCACGGTAAATTATTTCATCTCCGTATTTTTTCTCCAGCATTAACCTTATGTCTTCAATGAAATAAGGTGCCACTCTACTGGTACGCGTTGTTCTTTGCGTGCTTATATGGACGGTAAAAGCCTCAAACTTTTCTTTTTCAGAAATAAATTCCAGTTTATGCATCCGGGATAATGCCGTTTGTGTCCGGTAAATAGCTCTGTCTATATTATTGAAAGGAGAATAATAACCCGGATAGCGTAGCAGACCCGCCAATAGCGCACACTCACCCAACGTTAAATCAGAAGTGTTTTTTTGAAAATACATCATTGCTGCCTGCTCAACACCATAGGCCCCATGTCCAAACCATACCTGGTTGAGATACGTCTCAAGAATTTCCTGTTTTGAAAAGTTTCGTTCAAGTTGTAATGCAAGTAAGAATTCTTTTATTTTTCGTCGGATTGTTTTCTCCCGTGAGAGAAAAGCGAGTTTTGCTAATTGCTGTGTTATTGTTGAACCGCCGGCGATTGACTTTCTGTAACGCAGGATATTATTTCGGAAAGCACGCGTCATTCCTCTGAATGAAACACCCCAGTGCGAAAAGAATTTATGGTCTTCCATTGATATCACGGCATTCTGTAAGTCAATGGGTATTTTTGATAGCGGAACCCAGGAACGTCTCTCAGTGAAGAGTTCTGTTATGAGCTTGGCGTTTATATCGTATATTTTTGTTGATAGTGTCGGCGTATATTCACGCAGAGAATCAACTGAAGGTAACTCTTTTAGTATATTGCGGAAGTATACGGTTACCAGAAAGATTACTAACAATATACAGATTATCCATCGTATTTGTATTCGCATAAGATTATTATACTTTTAATTATTGTAATTGTAAAGAAGGTAATTAGTATCGTATCTTAAGGCCGGGTCCCATGGTGGAGGAGACAGTTGCATTTTTTACATAAAGTCCTTTACTTGAAGATGGTTTTGATTTTATCACAGCAGCGATTAATGTCCTGATATTTTCAGCCAGTTTTTCCTTTTCAAACGATACCTTACCCACGGCGCAGTGGACATTTCCGAAACTGTCGTTCTTGAATTCCACTCTACCGGCTTTTAATTCCTTAACGGTTTTTGTAATATCAAAGGTAACGGTTCCTGCTTTTGGGTTGGGCATTAAACCTTTGGGACCGAGCATCTTGCCAAGTTTTGACAGGGATTTCATAGCGTCAGGCGTGGCGACCAGAACGTCAAATTCAAGCCAGTTTTTTGATATTTTTTCTATAAGGTCTTCATCACCGTAGAAATCTGCTCCGCTTTGTTGTGCTTCTTTGAGTTTTTCACCCTTGGCTATTACACAGACTTTTTTCTGTTTGCCGGTTCCATAGGGCAATACAACTATCCCACGGACAGTCTGGGAACTCTGCTTGGTGTCAATACCCAGACACATGTGAAGCTCAACTGTCTGGTCAAATTTTGGTTGTGGAGATTGTTTTATCAAATCCATTGCTTCTTCCAGATCATAAATTTTTGTTTTATCAACGAGTTTGTCTATCTCAGCCATTCTTTTTGACATAATTGCTCCTATTATTTATATATACTTCAAGTAAAATCCTGAAGGATTAACTCCGGGGATTCCCGAAAGCCGTCCAGTTAAAACTGGACGCTACGGGGATCCCCCAATTTATTGGGGTTATCCAGGAATTAAGGCTTTAGCCTTTTATAATTTACTATACTATCTCTATACCCATGCTCCGGGCAGTGCCTTCCACCATATGGACAGCAGATTCCAGGGTATCAGTGTTTAAATCAGGCATTTTCTGTTTAGCTATTTCCTCAACCTGTTTCTTTGTAACCTTACCAACCTTGGTTTTATTTGGTTCTCCGCTCGCTTTGGCGAGTCCCGCTGCTTTTTTCAACAGGGCAGAAACAGGAGGCATTTTCAAAATGAAACTGAAAGTTCTGTTTTCATAGATAGTAATAACCGCAGGAATAATCATACCTGCTTCCATTGACTTTGTCTTGGCATTGAATTGGTTGCAGAATTCCATTATATTGATGCCGTGCTGGCCAAGTGCAGGGCCAACGGGTGGAGCTGGTGTGGCTGCCCCGGCAGGTATCTGTAACTTAATTTGAGTTTTTACTTTTTTTGTTGGTTTTGCCATTGTAATTTTTTCCTTTCTGTTACATCTTCTCTACACGGAAGAAGTCCAGTTCAATTGGTGTAGGGCGGCCGAAAATTGTTACCATTATTTTCAACTTACCGCGCTCTTCGTCCACACTCTCAACCGCACCCATAAAATGTTTAAATGGTCCATCTATTATCCTTACACTCTCTTCTTTTTCAAAACTTACTGCAAGTTTGGGTCTTGTCTCGGGTGGTTTTGAAATTAACTCTTGAAGGTTTATTATTTCTTCTTCAGACATCGGTGTCGGTTTTACCCCGCCGAGAAAACCACTTACACCGGGTATATTTCTTATTACCCAGTAAGTGTCCTGATCCATTTCCATTTCTACAAAAAGGTAGCCGGTAAAATACGGCCTTTCTTTAACATGCTTCTTATTCTGTTTTATTTCAATGACTTCTTCGTTTGGTACAATAACCTGAAATATTTTGTTTTGTAAACCTAAATTTTCAATTGCTTTTTTTATTAATGCCCCGATTTTCTTTTCCCATTCCGAGCGGCAGCTGACAACATACCAACCACGCATACTACACCCTCCTAAAATTATGATAAAATAAATTTTTCTACAATTGTAATGGCTCCAGAGAACATTTTATCAATAATTGCTTTTTCATTTTCAGCAAAGTCAGTTAAAACAAATTCTTTAGCTATAGATTCTTCGGGTACAGGTCCTATCCCCAGTTTTAACCTCGGGAATTCAGCGGTCTTAAGCTCTTCTATAATAGAGTTTAATCCATTATGCCCGCCGGAGGAACCCTTCATTCTAAGCCTCGTTACACCGAGGGGTAAGGAAAAATCGTCATATACGATTAGTATATCTGATAATGGGACAGAGAAGAATTTCATTATCTTATTTACTGATATACCCGAATCATTTACAAAAGTTAATGGTTTAGCCAGTATTAAACTATTTCCGGCTTTATTTAAATGAACTATTCCGGAGTTAAGTTTTCTATTTGTTTTTAACCTGAAATTCCATATTTCTGCCAATCTGTCAATAAATAGATAACCTAAATTATGTCTGTTATATAAATATTGTTTGCCGGGATTCCCCAATCCGACAATTAGTTTCATTGGTTATTTTTTTTCAGGTGGGCCTTTTTTCTTTCCTTCTTTTTCTTCCTTTACTTCTTTCTTTACTTCCTTTTGTTCTTTTTCTTCTGCTACCCCTTCTTCTTCTTTCTTGCCCTTGGATATTATTTCCGGCCCGGCTGAAACCTCTTCAGGGACTGCTGTTACTATTTCTTCAACTTTTGTTGGTGCCACAACATTTACTACAATGGAGTTCAGGTCTGAGAGTATTTCAACCTCAGGTATTTTCGGTAAATCTTTTACAGTGATATTGTTTCCAATATTTAAATTTGACACATCAACATCAATAGTTCTGGGAATGTTTGTAGGCAGACAACGCACGTGTATTTCCCGTAATAAATGTTCCAGTATTCCGCCTGATTCTTTTATGCCCCGTGCTTCACCAATTATGTGAACTGGCACATCAACTTCAATTTTCTTCTTTAATGACACGATATAAAAATCTATATGTATTGGTTTATCCGTAATCATATCGTGCTGTATTTCCTTAATGAGGACAGTTTTTGAAGAATCGTTTGTTTTTAGTTTTATTAATGCATTTTCACCCAATTCAGTATGAATTATATGATAAAAGTCTTTTTCTTTGACAGAAATGGCTATGTTTTTTTCTTTTTCGCCATAAACAATTCCTGGGATTAGTCCGGATTCCCTTACTTTGTGGAGAGAAGATTTAGTAGTTATTTGACGTTCAGAAACTTCTAAAATTATTTCGTTCATACGAATAACTCGCTCAGAGACTCTCTGCCGTGGATTCTTTTTATTGCCTCGGCCAGAAGATTTGCAATTGACAGAATGGTAATTTTTTTAGATTTTTCCTTGAATTGTATTGAATTAGTAATAATTAATTCTTCAACCACGTCTGATTCATTAAATCTTGTTACCGCATCGCCTGACAGTACACCATGGGAGCAGGCAGCAAAAACACTGATGGCTTTGCGTTCCTTGAGTGCCTCGGCGACTTTTAACAATGTTCCTCCTGTATCAACAATGTCATCCAGAATGATTGCTGTTTTATGTGCAACGTCGCCTATGACGTTCATTACTGATGCAAAGTTTGGTTTTGGACGTCTTTTATCTACAATTGCCAGATCTGCATGAAGACGCTTGGCAAAGGCACGTGCACGTTCTACACCACCGGGATCAGGTGCCACTACCACAATGTTTCTTAAATTCTTTTTCTTAAAATAATCCAGGAATACCGGGGTTGCGTATAAATGATCTACGGGTATATCAAAAAATCCCTGAATTTGTCCTGCATGTAAGTCCATCGTCAGTACTCTGTCAGCACCGGCAGCGGTAATAAGATTTGCAACTAATTTTGCAGATATTGGTACTCTCGGTTCGCTTTTCCTGTCCTGTCTCCCATAGCCGTAATACGGCAGGACTGCAGTTATATGACTTGCCGAAGCACGAACCATCGCATCAATTATGATTAATAGTTCCATAATATTTTCATTTACAGAGGGAGATGTCGGCTGTACTATGAAACAATCTATACCGCGAATATTTTCCTGAATTCTTACCCGGATTTCACCGTCACTGAATTTGTTAACCATAGCTTTGCCTAAGGGTATTTTGATTGCTTTTGCTATAGCATTTGCCAGCGGTAAATTAGCATTACCTGAAAAAATCTTTAACTTATCGCTTTTATACATTTCGTCTCCCGTTAACTAAAACGCAAAACATTATAACTAAAAAAATTTTAAATGTCAACATTTGCATATTAAGAAATTATTTTATAAAATTAAGATAATGCAATGCCCATGTAGCTCAGTGGTAGAGCAATCGCCTTGTAAGCGATAGGTCGTCAGTTCAAATCTGACCGTGGGCTTGAGTTATTAAGGGGGACATTTTTGAGCGAAAGATTATATGATTCGTATGAACGCAAATATAAAAGAGCGTCAACTGCCATACTGTTAGATATGGCTCCCGTGGATTCTTTAACAAGAAAGAGCAGGGGTTGTATAGTTGACCTGAGTTTGGGTGGTATGGCTGTTGAATCAGAAACAGATTATAAAATGGACAGGGAAATTTTGCTATCCATTAATCTACCGATACGAATTACCGGTAAAATTGTCAGAAAAGAATGGAATACCCAGGAAAATCTATATAATTACGGGATAGAATATACAAAAATTAGTTTTTTTGATAAATTACGGTTAAAGAAGTATGTTAAAACCCTGATTAAATTACTGACAGGAGCGAGAAGCTGATATGCCTTCAAGAAAACATCCAAGAATACCCACAGCTATTCCGGTTAATATATCTTATATTGGTTCTGAGAGAGATAAAAAGAAAGGGTTTGTGAGCGATATAAGTATAAGAGGTATGTCTGTGGATTCTCCTGTTGATTTTGATACGAATAAAGAAATTCTATTAGAAATCAATGTTCCCATAGAAATTACCACCAGGGTTATCAGGGTCTCACAAATTGGTAGTAGTTTGTACAGATATGGATTGAAATATACCAAACTCGGTTTATTAAACAGACTGCGATTTAGAAGTTATATTAATAAATGGCTCAAAACAGCAAACCCTGCAGCCTACAGGGGCGTTTGACAGTTTATAATAAAAAATGATAAAATAAATCCAAAATGTCACCCTGAACCCGTATTTGGGTGAAGGGTCTCGTTTTTAAGGAGACTGCGTATGGAGAAAACGCAAGGCAAAGTTTTACAGAAATTATTTGAGATTGCAAGGAGTATATCTTCTGCTTTAGATATAGATACATTGTTAAAAAGAATCGGCGATGCTGCTGAAGAACTTACAGATTCTACAGCGAGTTCAATAATGTTATTAGATGAAGACAGAGAGCATCTTTCCTTTAAAACAGCAAGCGGTGAAAAAGCCGGCGGAGTGAAGAGACTAAAAGTCAAAGTAGGTGAAGGTATCGCCGGCACAGTGGCTAAAGAGAAAAAGCCTATGATTGTTGCAGATGTATCAAAAGACGCAAGATTTAGAACTACATTTGATAAATCTTCCGGATTTCAGACAAAATCCATACTTGCCGTGCCTTTAATGATTGGGGATGAACTCCTTGGAGTAGCGGAAGTCCTGAATAAAAAGGATAATGCAAGTTTTACAGAAGAAGACAGGGAAATACTTGAGAGTATGGCAAGTTTGGCAAGCGTAAGTATTGTCAATGCAAAGTTTGCAGAAGACCAGAAGAACTTTTTTGTCTATATTATTGAGATACTCGTTCAGGCAATTGAATCCCGCGAACCAAGGATGACGGGACATACCTGGCGAGTCGCTCAGACAGCAACTGCTCTGGGACGTGCACTTGGACTTGAGGGACAGGAATATAAGGATCTTTATTACGGGGCGCTGGTGCATGATATAGGTTATCTGTCGTCTGCCAAGGACTCCCCTTTATTAGTAAACGTTGATAAAAGACACCCGATTATCGGGTGGGAAATGGTGCATAAAATCAATATTTTATCCGGAGCAGCATCTGCCGCAAGGTCACACCATGAAAATCATGATGGCACAGGTTATCCCGAACAGTTGAAAGGCGAAGGAATTCCTTTGATAGCCCGTATAGTTTCGTTAGCGGAATTTGTTGATGATATGCATCTTGCAGGATACTCGGAAGAAAAAATTAATGAGATGGTTGAATCAAATATCGGTAAAAAATTCGACCCGGAAATCGCAAAAGTTTATCTAAAGGAAATAGCACCTCAGAAAGAAGAAGTTACCGCTAAATATTAATGTGTCACTTATAGTATTTGATATCGGCAATACGAATATCACCTTCGGTTCTTTTAATGGAAGAAAACTTGACTTCTATCAATCAATACCCACACAAAAAGCTAAATCAGATTTCTCAATAATTCTTAGTTCTTTGAAAAAAAATAAAATTAAACAGGTTGACGGTATCGTTATTTCAAGCGTTGTCCCGCCATTGGACAGATATTTCAAAGAGTTTTTTCAGAAGCACCTGTCAAAAAACCTGCTCTTCGTAAACTATAAAAATTCCGGTCTAAAAGTTCTCTACAGAAACCCCCGTGAAATCGGTGCTGACAGGATTGCCAATGCTGTTGCAGGGTATGAAATTTATAAACGACCTTTAATAATAATTGATTTTGGTACCGCGATAACCTTTGACTGTGTGGATAGTTCAGGACGATACTTAGGTGGAATAATTCTTCCGGGAATAAGAATTTCCGCACAGGCACTGGCTGAAAAGACAGCAAAATTGCCTTATGTAGAGGTTAGTGAACCCGAGAGTCTGATTGGCAGGTCAACGAAAGAATGTATTTCTTCAGGAATATATTATGGCACTATAGGTGCCGTAAAGGAAATTATATTTTATCTTAAGAAACAGATGGGGAAAGGGGTAATGGTTATTGCAACCGGCGGTGATGCAGGTATGTTTATGAAGAGAATACCCGAGATTAAAAAAAACATTCCTAAAATCACACTGTATGGCTTAAAAATAATCTGGGAAAAAAATAGGGACACATCCCATTTTTCTTGTTCAGAAAGCGACCAATAAATGGTTGCACTACGAGGAGGTTACTTGATGTATAAATTATTTATTTGTTTAATTGTTGTGTTGTGTTTGGGTTCAAATGTTTTTGCAGCTGGATTGGACGACCTCGTTACCGTTGTTGCCCAGTACCGGACTTCAGCAGATGCATTTGCAAAAGATTTTGGTTGTATGATGGCTGGCGGGGCATTTCACCAGGGTTCAAATTTAGGGTTACCGGGATTTGATGTTGGCGTTCATATGCCTATGAAAAAACCCAACGTGGATAATCTTATTGTTACCAATGCAGGTCTTGAGACGATGGCACTACCCTGGGCACAACTTGAAATCGGCCTGCCGTTTAAGTTAGACCTCATTGTCCGCGGTTTCTCCGGGACAGGGTTAAGTTATTCCGGTTTTGGACTCAGGTACGGTATTTTTAAGAGCAAACTCCCGTTGGTCCCGTCTGTTTCAGCGGCTGTATTATCCAATTCTTTTGAACATACTGATTTTGAAGCAACGACAATGAGCGTAAATGTTGTAATTTCTTTCAAAATTCCTTTTTTATCGCCATATATTAGCGTGGGTTCGGACCAATCAACAGCAAAATTCATTGCCTCCGGGATAGAAGGTACAGGTTCATCAACAAGAATAGAGGCAGGTATAAACCTGGGGTTGATACCCTTGACATATCTCCAGATAGGTGGCGGAACGGCTAACGGCGATACGATCTACAGTGGCGGTTTCGGCATAAAATTTTAATACAAGTTTTCGGAGGTATTTTTATGACAAAAAAGGGAGCGGTTGCTGAAGTATTTGTTACTGCGTTTAGGTCTCTACCCGAAGACGAAAAAGAGAATATTATAGATAAACTTTGGTCTGAACTGGACAAAGGTTTCACCAAAGAGGAATGGGAAAAAATTGAAAAGATAGCAAGTCACCAGGGTAAAGTTTTCTCGTCTGCAAAAGAAGCAAAAAATCATGTCCAGAAATTATGAGGTTTGAATTCGTCCCATCATTTGAAGATTATATAAAAATCCGCACATTATTACAGAATTAACAATATTTATCCCAAGATATATTGTTCTAAAAAACCATGCCTGAACAATTTTACGCCCATTCAGAAAATAACCATGGGGAAAAGCATATCTTATCAAAACATTTAAAAAGAACCTCAGAATTAGCCGAGTCTTTTGTAAATAGTCCAACCCTAAAACCTATATTTAGAATGGCTGGATTATTGCATGATCTTGGTAAGTATCAGACAGAATTTCAAACATATCTTATTAAAGGCGGTAAACGTGGGAGTGTACCCCATTCAGTATGGGGCGCCGGATATGCTCGGATTAAAGGGATGAACGAAATTGCTTTTGCTATTGATGGACATCATAAAGGTTTGCCGAATAAATCAAATTTAAAAAATGATACAGAAGCATTCAGTAGAAACGAAATCCCCGGATTTGATAATGTATTCAAAACATTTTTAAGCGATAATGTTATTACAGAAAATGAACTAACAATTCCTAAAATCGAACAACAAGATGTCCTACAAAAAGAACTATTTATTCGTTATCTTTTTAGCGCATTAACGGATGCGGATTGGTTGGATACTGAAGAACATTTTGATTCCGATACATCTAAAAATCGTATTGGTCAGGGTTTGGAAATCGATGAATTGATATATAAATTAGAAAAGGAATTATCAAGTAAATCTAAAAATGGTGAAATCAATCAATTGCGAAATCAAATGCGGGACCTCGTTCTTAACAAAGCAACCATGCCATGTGGCTTTTATTCGCTAAACTTGCCAACCGGTATAGGCAAAACACTTATTTCTGTTTCTTGGGCGCTTAACCATGCCAAAAAGCACAATCTGAAACATATTCTGATAGTATTACCATATATAAATATTATTGACCAAACTGCGCGTATTTTTAAAGGTATATTCGGAGATGAATTGGTATTGGAACACCACTCCGCTTATAATGAGAACGAAACAGTGACTCATAACGATGAAAACAATTTAAGTTCAATTCAAAAAAGAAAAGCATTAGCATGCGAGAACTGGGATTTTCCGATAATTGTAACCACTACTGTTCAGTTTTTTGAATCGCTTTTCAGTAGTAAAGCATCTAAATGCCGGAAAATTCATAATATTGCCGAATCTGTGGTCATTTTCGATGAGGTTCAATCACTTCCGAAAGAAATACTTCTGCCAACCCTTTCTATGCTAAAAAATATTCAAAAACTAATGAATACGTCTTTTCTATTCTGTACCGCAACGCTGCCTGCATTTGAAAAACGTGACAAATTTAATGGGATTGATGCCATTTATCCGCTTATTGATAATCCTTCGGAAGTATTTTTAAAAACAAAGCGGGTTGATTATAATCTTCTGCGAAATTTAGATCCCATTGACATCAATACCTTAATGAGTGCAGTAAGTGAATCGGGTACTTCAGTTCTGGTAATATTCAACACAAAAAAGGCAGTAATGAATTTCTATGAGCTAGCGATGAATAATTCAAAGTTTTGGAAAAGATATTATCATCTTTCAACTGCAATGTGTCCATCTCATCGTTTCGAAAAAATCGAGGAAATTAAAAATGATTTAGACCTCAAAAAAGGATGTAAAATATTAGTGTCTTCAACACAATTAATTGAAGCCGGAGTGGATTTTGATTTTCCATGTGTCTTTCGCGAAATGGCACCGCTTGAATCTATAATACAGTCAGCAGGACGATGTAACCGAGAAGGTAGATTACCCAATAATGGTAAAGTGTATTTATTTCAATTGCAAGAAACCAGCATGCCTGATAGAACATACAAGGCTTGCGCAGAGTATGCAAAAAGTTTAATTCAAGATGACCTTAGCAAACTGGATAGCCATATTTTCTTTCAGGAGTACTATTCACAAATAGTGAATCTATTTGTAGAACCCGATAGAAATAATATCATACAGGCACAGGAAGGATTTAACTTTGAAACCGTGAATGATGGTTATCATCTTATTCAGCATAAAACCAAAGGTCTATATGTTTATAACTATAACGATGAAAGCAGAAAACTATTGCATTCAGTAGAAAATAAGGAATTCTTATCGCGAGATGATTATAGAAAGATGCAAATGTTTACTGTTCAGGTCTTTAATAACTTTTTATTTGAGAATGAAGGTGTTTACAAGAAAATACCGCAAGGAATTTTGGTATGGTATGGGAATTACGACCATGATACGGGTATTTCTGTCAAACCAATTGAGGCAGACGAATTGGTGGTATAAAATATTTCAAGCAGGAGGCATTTTTTATGATTGATAATCAAATAGTCCGTATTAAGGTAATAGGTGATTTTGCTTGTTTCACAAGACCAGATCTTAAAGTTGAACGAATGTCCTATCCTTGCATGACACCCTCTGCAGCGCGAGGTGTATTAGATTGTATTTTATGGAAACCGGAATTTCAGTGGTATGTCAGAAAAATATGGGTTTTGAATCCAGTACAATATTTTACTGTTAAGAGAAACGAGATAAACTCCAAGCAAGGACGCAATCCGATAATAATTGAATATAAACGCGCTCAAAGAAACAGTATTGTTTTAAAAAAGGTTGCATACATTATTGAGGCTTCTATTTATCAAGAGCCAATTTCAGACAAAAACCCACCCATGAAATATGTAGAAATGTTTCGCCGCAGGGTAAGGAAATGGCAATGCTGGCGCAGGCCATATCTTGGTACACGTGAATTTTCAGCTGAGTTTATGGAACCTGACAGTAAGGAAAAACCCATTTCTGAAACTATCCCTATTGGGAGCATGCTTTTTGACATTTTCTATGATGCAAAAGGTCACCCGGAACCTATATTTTTTTATGATGTAGCAGTAAAAAACGGTATTTTAAACTGCGAAGTCCCCGAAAATGAAAAAATGATGCACTCTAGCCACTTCCGTCCGCCACTAGACAGTGAGACTTCTGCCGTGATTTATGATTTTAACCAACAAGAAGAAATGGAGGCGGTGTTATGATTAAGGAATTAAGTGAACTTGGGAAAAATAAACGTTTAGAGAAAACTGGAAATAAATGGGTTCACGATGCTCTTAAAGAAGAGTTTATTTCTTTAGTCTTGACGATTAAATCAGATGGAAGTTTTGTTTCTTTACAGAGTATTGACAAGAAAAAAACTATGGCGGAGGCTGTGCAAAGGACGAGTGGTCCCAATGCACGGTTGCTATTAGACAATTGTGGTTATGTGTTAGGTGTTTATGATGATGAGAGCAATGCTTTTAAAAAGAAAGTCAAAGAAAAAGGCGAAAAGAATGCACATGAGATTTTTAAGAAAGACGTATCTGAAAAGTTAACTCTATTTTTAAAGCGATTAAATGAAATGGCTGATTTAAATGAGTTAAACCCTGTGTCAGAATTTTACAACAACAATAAACAAAAAGGTATAGATATTGTGAATCAAGAGTATTTCTTAAAAAATATTTCTAAAAAGGATCGGAGCGGGAATATAGCATTATTAGTGTTAGGCGAAGATAATTATGTTCATGTATATGATTCAGTTTACAGAATGATAGTCAGTAATTATGAGGGAAATCAACAAAAATTAATGTCTGGTGTGAAAAAAAAATGTGCTGTTTGTGGAGAAGTAAAATTCCCCGTTGGTGATTTTACTCATTTTCCGATTAAAGGTGTGCCAGGTGATAAAGAACCAGCAGGTGGAAGAAAATTAATTTCTTACAATGGTGAACCGTTTGAATCGTATGGAATGGTTGGTAACGAGAACTGTATGATGTGCACCAATTGCGCTAAGACTTATGTAGAAGGATTAAATTGGCTTCTTTCAAACGGCCCAAAAGTCTTAAACAAAAAAGGAAAGGAATATACTGAATATACAAACCGTAAAAAACTCGGTTTTGATACCACAATAGTGTTTTGGACTCGTGAAAATGCTCAATTAAAGGAAATTGGTCTGCTGGATACTCCAGATGAAGCGGAAATATCTAATATGATTGATTCAGTAACTTCTGGTGATACAAGAAGTACAAAGTATATAGAAACGGACATGTTTTATTCCTGTACTCTTTCTGGCTCTGCTGCGCGTATTTCTGTTCGCGATTGGATAGAAACCAGTCTTATCGATTATCGTAAAAATATTGCTCGATGGTTTCAAGATATTGAAATAGAACAGTATGATTATAATGCAAAGAGAAGCCAGAGATACTACTCTCGGCTTTACGAAATTGCACGAAGTTGTCAAAGGAAAAATAACGATGGAAGGTATGATGAAGATGATGTTGCATCATCAAGAATTGCTGCTTATTTGTGGAATGCGGCACTTAAAGGTACATCGCCACCGTTATGGATACTAACCAAAGTGCTTCAGAGAGCGCGTTTAGATAAATACGGTGTTACCGCTGAACGGGCAGCTTTGATTAAGCTTATTTTAAATCGTTACAATAGGGGAGGTGATTTTATGGTTCAGGAAAAGTTGGTTCAAGGCAACAAACCAATTGCATATGTTTGTGGACAGATTTTTGCAGTATTGGAGAGCATCCAGCGAGCAGCTCTGGGAAAAACAAATGCCGGAATAAGGGAGCGGTATTTTTCATTTGCAATGACATCGCCATCACCGGCTTTTGGAAGATTATTCAGTTTAAGTTCAAAACATTTCACGAAACTTAAAGGTGAAAAACCGGGGCTGGCTGTTGTATTAGATAAGGCATTGCAGGAATTATGCAAAGATATAAAGATTGAAGAATTCCCATCAACTTTTACTCTTGAAGAACAGGGACAATTTGCAATTGGTTATTATCACCAAAGGCAGTCACAGTTTAGTCATTCAGAGTTAAAAGAAATCATAGAGGAGAAATAATATGAGTGATACAATAAAAAACAGGTATGATTTTGTGTTTCTATTTGATGTAAAGGACGGAAATCCAAACGGCGATCCCGATCAGGTTAATTTACCCCGTGCCGATGCAGAAGATCAACATGGTTTGGTAACAGATGTGTGTATTAAGCGCAAGGTTAGGAATTATGTAATGTTAAAAGAAGAATTAAAGTCCCCTTATGATATTTTTATTAGGCAAGACAATATACTTGCTCCTATTATTGATTCTGTACCTGGTAATAAACCGCAAGACAGACAGAAAAAATTATGCGAAGATTACTATGATATCAGAACTTTTGGAGCGGTCTTATCAGTTGGAGAAAAAGGTGCAGGAACTGTACGTGGTCCTGTACAATTTACTTTTTCCAGATCAGAAGACCGTATATATCAGGCAGATCATTCAATTACACGATGTGCAGTTACAACAGAAAAAGAAGCAAAAGATCAAGAAAAAAGGGAACATGCATCTACTTTTGGACGTAAATCTACAGTACCTTATGCTCTCTATAGGATGCATGGATTTATCTCGGCTATGGATGCCGAGAAAACCGGATTTTCAGAAAAAGATTTGGAACTTCTCTGGGAATCTATTTTAAATGCTTTTGAACACGATCGTGCAGCTGCCCGTGGAGAAATGCGTCCGCGAAAATTGATTGCTTTTAAACATGATAGTCATCTTGGGAATGCTCGTTCAGGGGATCTCTTTGACCGTATTAGCATTAAAAAGAATATTGATTTGCCAAGAAGATGGGAAGATTATGAGGTTTCATTGAACAAAGAAAAATTACCCAAGGGAATTGAGCTAATCGAAATACTGTGAATTTATGTACGCCGAAGACGACCTTCTTCAATTATCAGCATTGCAGCATTTTGTGTTCTGTCCAAGGCAGTGCGCTTTGATACATATTGAACAGATATGGATTGAAAATCTTTTTACTGCTGAAGGCAGGATAATGCATGATAAGGTTCATAACGAAGGAACAGAGAGCAGGGGAAATATTAAAATAGTAAGGGATGTTGCTTTACGTTCTTTGGAATTGGGCTTAAGCGGTAAGGCAGATGTAGTAGAATTTCATAAAAAGGACGATGGGAGTATGATTCCATTTCCTGTAGAATACAAAAGAGGCAAACCTAAGTCTGATAATTGTGATAAAGTTCAGTTATGTGCTCAGGCGTTGTGTCTTGAGGAAATGCTGAATGTAGAAATATTAAAAGGTGCATTGTTCTATGGGAAAACCCGGCACAGGTTTGATGTAGAGTTTGATGAACATTTACGAAGCGAAACTAAAGAAACTGTTAATCGCTTGCATGAATTCATTAAACAGGGAATTACTCCCAAGCCAAGTTATACTGAAAAGTGCGAATCTTGTTCTTTACTAAATATCTGCCTGCCCAAAACTATAGAACATATTAAATCCGTGCAAGAGTATTTTAAGCGGGAAATCGAATTCACTTGAAATAATTCCGTAAAAGATGTATAATATAACCTGAATATAACAATATAAGGTTATAAAATGGCTACAAAATACACCATATTGTCAAAAAAAGACGCCAAATTACTTGAAGAAGCGATTGTTCGCTATGGGCGCATTATAACGTTTAAACAATTACAAAAATTATTGAAAGATGTATATGAATCAAATCAAGCAATCAGGAACAGAATTTCATTTTTAATAAAATCCGGCTGGCTTGTCCGGATAAAAAATGGTTTGTATGTTATAATTACCGACATAAGCAGTTTGTCTTTTAATGATATTTCAGGATTATCTATCGCACAGGCGCTCAACAGGGATTCATATATTTCATTTGAAAATGCTTTGCAACATTACGGAATGTTTGACCAAATGTTGACAACCGTTGATGCTGTAACGTATAAGAGGGCGAGGAAATATAATATGCAGAGTATTAAGATAAGATTTTTTAAGATAAAAAAAGGACTTTATTTTGGTTTTAACCGGCAACGTTCTGATGTGGGGCTGGTAAATATTGCTTCAAGGGAAAAAGCATTGCTTGATATGCTGTATTTTCGTTCCGGTAATTATAATATAAGTTTGATATGGGAAAAGATGAAAGAATATAAACAGGACATTGATTTATTGTTCTTAAAGAAATCCGCTATTAAATTCGGGATTGGAACAATACGCAAAATGGGTTTATTGCTTGATACCCTTGGCGTTAATACCGAAGATTTGTATTTGCATATCGCCGGGAATAGGGGATATGATAGAATGACTAAAGAATCACGAATATTTAACTCAAAATGGAGGGTTTATTTTGACGACAAAATTATTATCTAAACAGGAACTTATTATTTTTAACAAGCGCACCCTGAAGTACCCGTTAGCAGTTGCCGAGAAGGACTATTTCTTGGCGATAGTTTCAAAAATTATATTTGATTCATCCTTGCGTGACAAGATTGTTTTTAAAGGCGGAACCGCCATCCATCATTGTTATCTGTCTCAATACCGCTTTTCGGAAGATTTGGATTTTACCGCAATTGATAAAAACATAACACCTGAGGAAATAAAAAAGGTTTTAGAAAACAACGATTTTCTGAGGGTTAAAAAGGAATATTTTTCAAAAGCAACCATAAAATTTGAAAAAGTGCAGTATTCGGGACCGCTGGTGTTGGCAAATAATCTAAAAGTTGAAATAGATTTTATTCAGAATGTTCTACTTCCTGCCAGGCAGGTAGAATATAAAAACGAATGGAACATTAAAACTGATGTTATGATTATGGATGCGCGGGAAATTTGCGCCGAGAAAATACGTGCTTGCAGTGACAGGGCAAGATACAGAGATTTTTATGATCTATTTTTGATGTTTGAGACATTTAATCCTGCATGGAATGAAATATTGGTACTTATTCGCAAAAAGGAAATAAGAAAAACTATATCAAAAAAATCAATCTCGCAAAATTGGTTGTTGGCATTGCAGGAAAAAAAGAAAGAATTAGCTCAAATTCATTATAAGCGTCCTGTTGAAGATGATTCAATAAAGTCTTTTATTGATAATTTTTCCTTTTAAAGAAATAAACCTCAAAGAAATAAAATGAAAAAACTTTTAAATACTCTTTTTATAACAACGCAAGGTGCTTACCTTAATAAAGAAGGCGAAACCGTAGTTGTTTCGGTTGAAAAGGAAACCCGATTACAAATTCCTATTCATAGTATTGGAGGTATTGTTTGCTTTGGACATGTTACTATGAGTCCGTTTCTTATGGGTTTCTGTGCTGAAAATAATGTGAGCATAAGTTTTTTGACTGAATATGGAAGATTTTTAGCAAGTGTTCATGGCAAAATATCAGGTAATGTATTACTACGTCGTGAACAATACCGTAGAGCTGATAATTTGGAATATTCGGCTTATGTAGCAAAATCAATACTCACCGGCAAACTCGCAAACTGTAGAGCAGTTATTCAGCGAGCATTAAGGGACCATTCAGATAAGGTAGATACTTTAGTATTAGAAAAATTTTCCGAAAAGTTATCTAATACGATAAAAAAATTGCAGAACAATAATTCATTAGATACGGTTAGGGGTTTAGAAGGAGAATCTGCAAGTGAATATTTCAACTTGTTTGACAATCTTATAACAAAACAGAAAGATAATTTCTTTTTTAAAGAAAGAAGCCGAAGACCCCCTTTGGATAATGTAAATTGTTTACTTTCTTTTGTTTATACACTTTTAATGCATGATATACGTTCTGCTCTGGAATGTGTTGGACTTGATTCCTGTGTCGGTTTTTTGCACAGGGATAGACCGGGAAGACCCGGTTTAGCACTGGATATAATGGAAGAATTCCGTCCTTTTATTGCAGATAGATTGATTCTTTCATTAATTAACCGGGAACAGGTTAGAGCAAAAGGATTTAGTAAAATTGAATCGGGTGCAGTTGTTATGGATGAAGAAACGCGTAAAATTGTATTGATTGAATACCAAAAGAGAAAACAGGAAGAAATTTTACATCCGTATATTAAGGAAAATGTTCAAATCGGTTTATTGTTTTATATTCAAGCATTACTGTTAGCAAGGCATTTGCGGGGAGATATAGACGGTTATCCTCCGTTTATTTGGAGATAAAATTGTATGATGGTATTAGTCAGTTACGATGTCACCGAAGACGAAAGTTCTGCCAGAAGATTACGGAGGGTTGCGCGTACGTGTAAAAATTATGGGCAAAGGGTGCAGTATTCAGTATTTGAATGTAATGTTGACCCTACGCAATGGACAATTTTAAAAAATCAGTTAATTAAAGAAATAAACATAGAAAAAGATAGTTTAAGGTTTTATTACTTAGGAGCGAACTGGAAAAGGCGAGTGGAACATTTTGGAGTTAAAGAGTCGGTAGATTTAGAAGGTCCACTTATAATATGAAGTTGCGAATGTAGAGCGAACATTATTTGTTCTTTAAGTTCGCACAAAAATAATACAAATAAATTGGGATTTATAAAATTTAAATATTTTTTAAGTTATTCAATATATTTTTAAGAACAAGATGTTGTATAGAAGTAAAGCATTGTAACAAAATGTTGTAGTCGCTCCCTGTACGGGAGCGTGGATTGAAACGTAGATGAAT
>Ga0210006_1000918_pt1 | contig 21372 bp, 20 predicted proteins | sample CryGey02umfilter_2_FD_185452 | JGI IMG/M metagenome (GOLD analysis project Ga0210006, IMG submission 185452) | Groundwater microbial communities from aquifer in Utah, USA - Crystal Geyser 4/10/14 0.2 um filter (SPAdes) (version 3) | ecosystem: Environmental > Aquatic > Deep subsurface >... | reverse complement strand
GATGAATGTGATGAGAATACATTGTTTTCATAATTATAAATAACAGTAGCATAATTTTTTTTGTTTATTAACTTCCTGTAAGAAAAAGAAAAACCAGTTAATAAATTTAGTTTTTTTCCTATTACAAACTCTAATCCTAAAGGAATCTCAATATAATCTAAATCATCTAAATTTAATTTTTTATTGAGAAACCCAATGCCTGTTTTTATTCTAAAAATAGAATAATTAGGTGTTAAAAAGTAGTTAAGTTTTAAGGCATAGTTTTTATTGTCTTTTTTTTTACTTAAGGGATTTATTAAAGCTATAGATTCGGATTCATCTAAAATAGTTGTTTTTCCTATTTGTGTAGAAAATCCGATTTGATGCTCTTGAGCATTAATTTTTTTTAGGTTTATTGAAAAAAATATAAGAGTTACCATTAAAACAGTTCTGTGATTCATCTTCATTTTCTATTTTTTACTTTCTAACTCGTTAATTTTTTTTTCTAAATCAATAATGTAAAGTGTTAGTTCTTCTATTTTCTGTAACAGTATAGCATCCATTTGAGCAAGGTCTATGCCTTTTTCTTTCACTTCAGATGCAGAAGGCACATCAGGTAAATGTTTATTTTTAACTATAAAACTCTCTAAATCCATTAAATCCATTAAATTATAGTTGGATTCAAAAACAAAGTCAGACCAAACAATACTTGCAGCATCTACATTTACTCTCCTTGCTCTAATAACACCCTCCACCGAAAGCTTAGCACCATTAACTGCGGTTGTGCCTATACCTACACTTCCATTGCCCAACACTACAAAACTTTCTTCTTGTGTTTCAGCATTATATACTGCAAATGCTTTTGTTTTATTTTTTGCTACCATGCTTCGTATTCCATATCCGTAATCTCCTGTATGATTAGTTGCAACTGTCAAGCCTGTTTCATTTTGTGCAACTACATTTAATTTTGAAAAATTCAGGTTATCCGTACCTATCCCTACACTACCATCTCCTTTTACTACAAAAACATCTTGGTTAGTTGTTGCATTTGTTACGGAATAAGCAATAGTATTACTATTATTTACCACATTTTGAAAGCCGTATTTTACATTAGGCCAACCTTGTGGATGATTGGTGTTTAAATAAATTCCAGCTGTTGTTCCCACGGAACTATTTACATGTAACTGATATTGATTAGATGGAACAGTATTTATTCCAAAAAAGGATGAAAAATATCCAGTCCCCCTAACATCCAAACTTGCCGCAGGATTGTCTGTGCCGATACCTACACTAGCAGGGCAGCCTAAACCAGTGTATAACACGCCTGGTATGGTGCTCCAAATTGGAGCTGGTAATTGATTGTTGGGCAAAAGAAGACATGGTAATTGTTCATCATAAATAGCACTTAACAAACCACTCTTATCAGTACTTGTAATCTTTCCCTGATTATCTACTTTTAAAAATTCTTCCTGAATCGGTCCAGATGAAGGAGGAGGTGTTGGGTTAATCCTAAATTTATCTAAATACACATCTCCAAAAAACTTGGCAGCTGTATCTTCCAACAATCTAAAACTTTCAACATTGTTTCGTTTAAAGACTAAATCTACATTATTGGTGGTTCCAACAAACTGAGTGGTGTCGGCTTGGCTACCGTTTAATTTCCATGGTGCTTGTGCATTGGGATTACTATTCGGGTTTTGGGCAATAGCTATGGAGCTTAGCCAAAGCATACTAAGAGTTAGAGTTGAAAGTTGAAAGTTGAAAGTTGAAAGTTGAAAGTTGAAAGTTGAAAGTTGAAAGTTTCATAATCAGTAGTTTAAATATTAGAAAAGCGAATATAAAACATTTTTTTGAAAGTAACAACTATTTTTTACGGGTTTTTTACTTTTCAAGTACTCAAGGCACTTTTTTAACTTTTAAGTACTCCTAAGTACTCCTAAATACTCCTTAAATATTCCTAAGTACTTTTAAAATTGTAAATTAGCCGTCAGATTTATGCATTGATAATTTTAAGACATTGTTTTTCCCATTTTACATAGCTAAAAGATACATGGTTTCTAAGAAATCGCACAATGTAATCAACATTATTTCGTGGATTTCTGTATCGGGTATTGCTGTTGGTACGTTGGCGTTGGTTATTGTGCTTTCTGCTTTTAATGGATTGGAAGATTTGGTTGAAAAACTCTACGCCTCTTTTGATCCTGATATTAAAATTACGGCTGTTGAAGGAAAAACTTTTAATGCGGTAGATTTTCCTAAAGAAAAAATAAAAAAGTTAGAATCAGTTGCTTTTTATTCCGAAGCCATAGAAGAGGTTGTGTTGGTAAAATACATGGAAAAACAAACTGTTGCTTCTATTAAAGGAGTCCAACCTGTTTTTTATAAAATGACTGGGCTAGACTCCATGATGATAGAGGGTAAATTAGTGTTGGAAAATCCTAACTCAACAGTGATGGGCTACGGAATTTCTGACAAACTTTCGTTGTATTTGAATAATATGTTGGTGGAACAAGTGAGCATTATTGTCCCCAAAAAAGGAATTAAAAAATCATTTACACCTGCCGATGAATTTACTCGAAAATTTGCCACTCCAACAGGAATTTTTTCGGTTAGTCCCGATTTTGACACCAAATATGTGTTAACATCATTGCCTTTTGCTCAAGAATTACTTTCGCATCCCAATCAACTTTCGTCAGTGGAATTGAATATAAAAAAAGGAGCCGATTTAGAAAAAACAAAAGCAGCTGTTCAGGCAATTTTGGGAAATGAATTTTTAGTAAAAACTCGCTATGAGCTTAATGAATTGATTTTTAAAACCAACAAAACCGAAAAATGGATTACTTTTTTAATTCTTACTTTCATATTAGTAATCGCTTCATTTAACATTATTGGCTCTTTAACAATGTTAATTATTGATAAGAAAAAAGATGTGTGGATTTTACGTTCTATGGGGGCTTCTGCAAAAACTATCCGTCAGTTGTTTTTTATTGAAGGAATGTTAATTAATTTTTTAGGAGCTTTTAGCGGAATGTTGCTTGGAGCATTTTTTTGTTGGTTGCAAATTACCTTTGGTTTGCTTCGGTTAGAAGGTGGTGTTGTTGAGTTTTATCCAATGAAATTAGAGTTGCTCGATTTCTTTTATATTTTAATAATTGTAGTTTTGATAGGTTTGTTAGCTTCTTGGTATCCAGTTAGGGTTCTTACCAAAAAACATTTATAACAGTATGGGGCAGGCAATTATAGGTCTTTTTATTTTGTGTACACCTGCACTTTTTCTTGTAGCAGCCTATTTATTTTATAAAAATTCAGCTATTCAGGCTTTTATTCAAAATAAGTTGGTTTGGAAAAATCCTATCGACAAAGCACAGTATGCTTATATTGATAAACTTTTGAGTAGTCAGTTGTGTTTTTTTAAGTTACTCTCTCTTAATGGAAAAGCAAAATTCATACATCGAACATTAAAGTTTAAGGAGTCTAAAAATTTTATTGGTAAAGATGAACTAGTGGTTACCGAAGATATGAAGTTAATTATTTCTGGAGCTTCTATTCAGCTTACTTTTGGATTAAACTATTATATGTTAGAAAACATCAAAGGGTTTTATATTTATCCTACTGTTTTTTATAATAGAATGATGAAGTTAAAATTAAGGGGAGCTACTCCGCCTTCTGGAAATATGATGCTGAGTTGGAAACACGTTGAACTTGGTTTTATGCAACCTAACGATAAATACAATCTTGCTTTGCACGAAATGGCTCACGCACTCAAGCTAAGTATAAAATATTCCGATAATTTTGATGCTAATTTTTATAGGTATATTAACGAATGGAAATCCGTAGGGATGCCAGAATTTCAAAAAATGAAACACGCTGATGATAGTTTTTTAAGAGAGTATGCCGCAGTGAATATACATGAATTTTTTGCCGTTTGTGTTGAACATTTTTTTGAAGTTCCAACGCAATTTCAATATAATTTACCTCATATTTATTTTCATCTTTGCATTTTACTCAATCTTGACCCCATAAATGTGTATAATGATTATAAAGTGAAAAGATAGAGGTTTTAGTTATTACTCAACTACTTATTATGCCACAGATTACACAAATTTTATAAAAAATGATTTGAGAAGAGGTTTTAGGATTGAATATCAACATATAACATGATTGAGTTGTGAATAAAGTGGATAATAATTCCAAGCCACAAAGTATTATATTTGTTTCTTAAATAACCCAACACAATACCAAATGGCAAGATCCAAAGAAGGGAAAACACAGAAAGGTGCATAAGAGCAAATAAAAATGAAGATACTAATATTGTTGTTTGTGGAGTTAAAACCTGAGAAAGTTGATTAAACAAATAACCTCTAAATGCAAGTTCTTCAAAAATAGCAGGTATAAATGCCACAAATATAAAAGCCCACAAACTAGCATTTTCAAAAGAGGCATACCTAATAAATAAATTTGCATTTTCAAATCCTAATAAATTATTTAACCAATTTATTGCGTAAAAAACAACAATTGCACTAAAAACAGGAAATATAAAAGTAAATATATAAATTGGTATTGAAAGTTTTGGAAATAAAATTAAAGGAAGAATGTTTTTAAAGTCTAACAAACAAAAAATTAAAATGAAGATTATAAATGAACTTTCTAAAATAAGCTCGTTCAGAAGACTTGGAATTTCTGGTTGAATCAAATAATAAACAATTAAAAACCCTATGAAACAAATATAAAAAACTATCGATTTTGTTATAAATTTTTCACTGACCAAACTGTTATTAGATAATTGAAAACCACAATTAGCACAGAAATTCATTTTGGTATCAACCTCATTACTACACTTTGAACAAGTATTGTTATTGGGTATTTTCATTTTTATGAAGTTCTTTTTGATACGCATTTGCCGAGTAAACACCTCTTCCTAAGTATGAAATGATAAATATTTTAGCAACTAATCCATTGTATAATGTAGTTGGATCAAAAATTCCGTTTGAAACAATTAATGTAATGTATAAAAATAATGCGGATAATAGTGCTGCTAAAGGTTTTTTAATAGACCAATAACCTAGTATCATAAAAGAAAATGAAATAATAAAATTTATAGTAAAAAGTGTTGCATCTTCTGTTTTATAAACAGTTTCATATAAGCTAAAAACAAAAATAATTCCAGCTAAAATATAAAGAGTATTTCTAGCCTCTTTTACTTTTTTGTCTGCGTCAAAATATTTATTTTTATTTAAAACAGCATGAGCGTGAAATTTTGATTTTTCGAGATCAGTTCCTTTTTCAGGAAATCCACATGAGGGACAAAATTGTGCTTCTTTATTAAGTTCAATATTACAATTTGAACACTTATAATTCTTTTGTTCTATGGCTTCTGTTTTTGTGTATTTATCATCCATATTTGACAGTAGTTATTGTTTCAATTACTAACCGAGTAAAATAATATGATGTGGCTAAAGCCCTTGCGTTATTTGGTTTTAATAGCCCCGACCTTAAGGTCGGGGTAATAAATCTAAATCAATTCATATTATTGGCTTTAGCCACATTAGTCGGTTAGTAATGATAAATATAATTAAAACAAAAATACTAAATAGAGTTAAAATGCTTGAAAATTTCGCCTTGATAAAGAAAAAAAAATAAATTCGTCAAAATTCCCGAAAATCTAAGTGTGTTGAGTATATTAAAAAGCAATACCTACAGTAATACCCGCTCTCAAAGTCGGAGCAATTATAGGTGCGTGCATTTTAATTTTATCTTTTTCTGCTTCAAGTTCAACTTTATTACCAATATAAGGAATATCTTCAACTTCACTTTGCACATAAGGAAGCCATTTTTGATAATCAACATCAATATTGGTAGTTAAATCAGCATTAACATCGTTGTATTCAACACCCAATCCAATGAAGGTTAAATCTATTGATATTATTTTTGCAACAATGAATTGAATGCCTATTGAAAAGCCAAGTCCATATTGAGTAATTGTACCATCTAGCGTTCCAGTTGCGTCATAATGATAGTTTCCGTCTGTTTGAAAACCACCAACTGCTTGTTGTTCTGATGTTAATTGTATAAATTCTGAAGGATTTGCAGCGTATTCAAAACTTGCTGAAGCAGTAATGTTATAACGATTATATTTAACATACGGAGCAATATAAAAGCGTTGAGGGGCATCTCCTTTTGTGTATATTCTTAAATCGATACTAGTGCTGAAACCATTTAATTTATTTAGGATTGGGACAGTATTATTGTATGTTTCTACTGAAGAAGTCCTATAAAGTAAAGAAGGAATTTTGTTAGAAAAGAAACCACCATAATTAAACTGTAACGAAAGTTTAGGAGTAAGCACTCTCTCATACCCAAAACGCATTTCGCCCCAAGCAAAAGGAAGAGCATGAATCTTAACTACATTTTTTTGTGCCACAGCACATAAGGAAATCAGTAGTATAAATGATGAGATAAAGGATATTTTTTTCATTTTTTTAAGAGTAAGATTATTTGTCCCTGATAGATATCAGGATGAATTTTTAAATAAAGGTAAGTATTTAGTTTAAGATTCAATATGTTTTTTTAAATTTATCTTAACACAAACAATCGTTCAGAGTCTAGTTTTATAAAAATAAAAAGCAAAATTGTAAATGACCAGAGCGAAGAGCCTCCATAGCTAATAAAAGGTAAGGGAATACCAATAACAGGAACTAAACCTATTGTCATTCCTATATTAACAATAAAATGAATAAACAAAATAGAGGCAACACCATATCCGTAAATTCTGCTAAAGGTGGATCGTTGTTTTTCTGCAATAAAAATAATTCGTAAAAAAAGTGCCATATAAAGCAATATTACAAACGAAGTACCTAAAAACCCCCATTCTTCGCCTATGGTGCAAAAAATAAAATCGGTACTTTGTTCGGGAACAAAATTAAATTTTGTTTGTGTTCCTTGTAAAAAACCTTTACCAGTAAAACCACCTGAACCAATTGCAATTAATGATTGTTTAATGTTCCAACCATTGCCTTGTTGCAACTCTTTTAAGCTTTCTTTTTTTGTTTTTAAATCTGTTTTTATTACTAATTTTTGTTCTTGAGAGAATGTTTCTTCATTCATCTTAAATTCAAGTGTTTTTATTTGCTTAATTAATTGGTCTTCTTCTCCAAGCAAAACGGTTATTCTGGTTCGTTGATGTTCTTTTAGCACTTTGTTAAATGCAAAATCTATACTATAAATATAAGCACAAGAAACTACAAAAATGAAAATACCTAAATAATGACTTCCCTTATCTTTTAGTTTTTTATTTGTAAATATAAAAAGGAAGATTGAAAATAATATTAGTGTAATTCCAAAGAAAATAAAACTATCTTTTATTTCAAAATAAGTATTAAATATTAAGAATGAAATTATTGCTAGTGTTGTAAAAACTGTTATTTTCAAATCATATTTAGTGGCAGCATAGAGCAACAAAAAGATGATAAAACCAAAAAGAATCATTGACGTAGCTCCGAAAACAAGAGTTAAGACAAATACTAAGATGGCAAGAACGCCTAAAAACAGTATGTTTCCTGATAAACCTTCTCGATAGAGTAAAAAGATAAAAGCAACATAAGTAAGTGTTGAACCTGTATCGTTTTGCATCAAAATAAGTAGTGCAGGAATAGCTATAATAGTGGTAGCAATTACTTTTGTTTTAAATTCTTTAATCCTAATGTTGGGCATTGAAAGGTATTTTGCTAAAGCCAATACGGTAGCAAATTTGGCAAATTCTGCAGGTTGAATTTTTACGCGACCTATTTCAAACCATGAAGTTGCTCCGTTTACAGTAACACCAAATAATAAAACTGCTACTAAAATTAGCATAAGTAATCCATAAATGGGTATGGCAAAAGAGGTAAAAAAATTTCCATCTAAAAGTAAAATAACAAATGCAATTATAAAGGCAAAAATCATCCATATTAACTGACTTCCATAGCGTTGAGAAACATCAAAAATAGCACTGTTTTCTTCGTTATAAACCGCTGCATAAATACTTATCCAGCCAATAAAAACTAAGGCTAAATAAATACTAATAGTTACCCAATCAATATTTTTAAATATGCTGCGTTGATTTCTCATTTTTTTGGTGTAACATTCATTAAATTTGCTTCCAAAATTCGTTGTTCTTTAATTTTATTAGAGATACTGTCTGTTAGATATTTTTCCATCATTAAACTTGCAATTGGAGCAGCCCAAGTACCTCCAAAACCAGCATTTTCTACATAAACAGCAATAGCAATTTTAGGGTTGTCCTTAGGTGCAAATGCAATAAAAACGGAATGATCTTCTCCATGTGGGTTTTGTGCTGTTCCAGTTTTACCACAAACCTCTATACCTTCAATTTTTGCTCTACGAGCTGTTCCGCCAGCCTCAGACGTAACTCTGTGCATTCCATCAATTATAGGTTCAAAATACTTTGCGTCAACACCTACATAATTTTTTTGTTTGAACATATCCGGAATAGTAGCTTTTTCATCTACTCTTTTTATAATGTGAGGGGAGTAATAAAAACCTTTATTCGCAATAATTGCAGCTAAATTTGCCATTTGAATTGGAATAACCCCCAATTCACCTTGTCCAATACTCAACGAAAAAATAGTACTAAATGCCCATCGTCCTTCTCCATACCATTTGTTATAAAATTCAACACCAGGAACTAATCCATTTTTAACACCAGGAATATCTGTTTGAAGTGTTCCTCCAAATCCAAATTTTTTCACTCGTTTGCTCCATTCAGCTAACCCAATTTCACTATCTTTATAAATACTTTTTGCTTTATTTTGCTGAATGATTTTTTTAAAAACCTGAAAGTAATAGGGGTTGCATGACATTTTAATTGATGATGCCACATCGGTTGCTGATGGGTGATTATGGCAGCCCACTAAGTTTTTTAAACAAGAAAAACCCGTATTTTCAGTTATTACTCCTTCTTGCATGGCGATAAGTGCTTGTATGGTTTTGAAAATAGAACCTGGAGGATACTGAGCCATAGTTGCTCTGTTAAATAGCGGATTTAGACTGTCTTTACTTAAAATAGGGTAATTTTTTCGTACCTCTCTGCCAACTAGCATGTTTGGGTTATATGATGGTGAAGAAACTAAGCATAAAATTTCACCACTCGAAGGTTCAATAGCCACAATACTTCCTATTTTGTTTTGCATTAACAATTCTCCATAGGTTTGCAAATCAATATCGATACCTGTATGTAAGGTTTTTCCCGAAATAGACAGGGTGTCTTCTGTTCCGTTTAAGTACCTTCCTTTTTCTCTGTTGTGAACGTCCACCATCACTTTTTTAACACCTCTTTTTCCTCGCAATAAATCTTCATAAGCCAATTCAATCCCACTCTTTCCAATATAATCTCCCGATTTATAATAGTTGTCTTTTTCAATTATTCCAGGGGTTACTTCACCAATGTACCCTAAAAGATGAGCTGCGTTTTTATTTGGATAGGAACGTAGTGTTCTTGTTTCTATAAAAAATCCTGGAAATTTATAAAGTTGATCTTGAATGTTGGCGTAGGCTTCTGTTGAAAGTTCTTTCTCAAAAACGGAAGGTTTGTAGGTTGAATAGTTCTTTATTTTAGTTAATTTTTCAATAAATTCTTCCTTTGTAAGTTCAAATAATTTACAAAAAGCATTGGTGTCAATTTCTTTTAACTGCCTTGGAATTAACATTAAATCATAGGCGGCTTCGTTATAAACCAACAAAACTCCTTTTCTGTCATAAACCAATCCTCTTGCTGGATATTGTGTAATTACACGCAACACATTACTATCAGAATCTAACTTATATTTATTGTTTATTAATTGAATATTGATGAGTCTTATGAGGAATATCAACCCGATAGAAATAAATATTGCTCCGATAATATATTTTCTATTGGTAAAATTGTTCATCTTCTACTTGCTTTTTTGTAGTTAAATAATTGAACAATAAAAATCAATAATAGCGTAAAAACACAACTTATGATTGCCCTTCCGAGTGTGGTAAAAAATTGAGAAAATTTAAATGATTCAATAAAAAAGAGAAACAAATGATGACTTAATACTAAAATTGTACTATAAGTAGTAAACCATTGTATGCCCATATCTTCTGCTAAAGGTTTAGATGAAATTTCATATCCATCGCGTGGTTCAATAAGTTTCAAAATATAATTTCTTAAAAACCCCATGAAAACAGTGGCTGATGTGTGCATTCCTGCTGTGCTAGAAAATGCATCTATTGATAAACCAAGAATAAATGCTAAGACTAAAACCGTATATTTTGATGTATTGAAAGGTAAAATTAAAATGAAAAGCACATAAATATAAGGATTAATATAACCACTAAATTCAATGTTATTTAATATCAATCCTTGAATTAACACCAATAATAAAAAATAAATAGTATATTTTATTCCGTCAATTAACATTTTCTTGATTTAGTTTTTCGAGTTGTGTTTGTTCTTCTTTCAACAATGATTTTACAATATAAACGTGTGATAATTTTTTGAAATCAACAGATAAATTAATTTCAATAGTATAAAAATTACTTCCTTTTGGAAGCTCAAATGATTTTATTGTGCCTAATAATATTCCTTCGGGAAAAATAGATGAAAAACCGCTAGTAACAATAGTGTCGTTTATAGCCAATTGAACATGATTAGGTATTTCTTTTAAAAAAGCTGTGTTATATTGATTTTTATCTGAATCCCATACGGCAGATCCATAATAATTTGATGCTTTGATTTTTCCACTAATGGAATTTTTTTGATGCAACATAGAAATTAATGTGCTAAAATTGGCAGAAACATTTTTAACAATTCCAACAACGCCATCGCTATTAATAACCGCCATTCCTGGTTTAATACCGTTTATGGCTCCTTTGTCTATAGTAATATAATTTTCTCGTTGATTGGTTGAATTGTTAATCACTTTTGCGGCTGTATAAACATATTTTTGAAAATAACTCGTGTCATTTATTTGAACTGTATTGCCAAATATTTTAGTAAATGATTTTTTTTCGGCAGAAAGTAATTTGGAATTTTGAGTTCTTAAAATCTCATTCTCTGTTTTAAGATAAAAATAATCAGTTATGTTAGAAATTGTTTCGAATAAATTTCCAACCAAAAAGTTTGAGGAGTTTACTATTTTAGAATTTTGGTAGTTATTGTTTTTTATTAAAAGAGTAAACGAAACGAGTTCTAAAAATAAGAATAGAAAAATAAAAGAATTTTTAGTTAGAAATTGTATGAAATTTCGCATTTGTACTTTAAATTGAAATAAAAAGAAATGTTAAATGTTGAGTTTTAAATGTTAAATTTTGAATAATTTCCACATTCACACATTCACACATTGGTACATTTTCACATTAAATTACCCTTTCAATTCTTTTATTAAGAAAGGAAGTTTGTCAATGTTTTTTAATGCAATTCCTGTTCCTCTTGCTACTGCTCTTAATGGGTCTTCTGCAATATGCACAGGCAATTTTGTTTTCATGGAAATTCGCTTGTCCAATCCTCTAAGCATTGATCCTCCACCAGCCAAGTATAAACCTGTTTTAAAAATATCGGCCGACAATTCAGGAGGAGTCATTTCTAAGGCATTTAATACGGCTTCTTCAATTTTAGCAATAGATTTATCGAGTGCGTGAGCAATTTCGGTGTAAGAAACGGTAATTTCTTTTGGTGTTCCTGTCATTAAATCTCTTCCTTGCACCGCATAATCTTCTGGTGGATTTTCTAATTCAGTTAATGCGGAACCACATTCAATTTTTATTTGTTCGGCAGAGCGTTCTCCAATTAATAAATTGTGTTGTCTTCGCATATAATCAACAATATCGTTGGTAAAATCATCTCCAGCAACCCGAATGGATTTATCACAAACAATACCTCCTAAGGCAATAACTGCAATTTCTGAGGTGCCTCCACCTATATCAATAATCATATTTCCCATAGGCTCTAGCACATCAATACCAATGCCTATTGCAGCCGCCATTGGCTCGTGAATAAGGTAAACTTCTTTTCCGCCAGCATGCTCAGCAGAATCTTTTACAGCTCTTTTTTCTACCTCAGTAATTCCTGATGGAATACAAATTACCATTTTTAACGAAGGAGTGAATAATGTTTTTTTAGGATTTATCATTTTAATCATGCCTCTAATCATGTGTTCGGCAGCATCAAAATCTGCAATTACTCCATCTCTTAGCGGACGAATGGTTTTTATATCTTCGTGCGTTTTTCCGTGCATTTGCATGGCTTTTCTACCCACGGCAATAATTTTTCCTGTTATTCTGTCTTTGGCAACAATGGAGGGTTCATCAACTACTACCTTGTCATTATAAATGATAAGTGTGTTAGCCGTACCTAAGTCAATGGCAATTTCTTGGGTTAAAAAATTAAATAGTCCCATATTTATTATAAAGTGTATTTAAGTGGTAAATGTACTATTTTAAAAGATATTTTTTTTATTAAGTTGTAAGAAGTGTGAACATTGTTTTGTTTATTTTTTCCATTAGTACATTCACTTTTTTAGCCACGAATACACGAATTTTTAAATTGTTATATTGATATTGCTACATTACTATTTACTAACACCTAACAACTAATCCCTTATTCTTTAATGTTTAAAATGCCTAATACCAGTTGTAACCATTGACATATTGTTTTTATTACAGTAATCAATTGATTCGGCATCTTTTATTGAGCCTCCAGGCTGAATTACGGCTGTTATTCCTGCATTATGAGCAATTTCTACACAATCAGGAAATGGAAAAAACGCATCGGAAGCCATAACGGCTCCATTCAAATCAAAGCCAAAGCTTTTTGCTTTGTGAATGGCTTGTCTGAGTGCATCAACTCTTGATGTTTGCCCTGTTCCACTTGCAAATAACTGTTCGTTTTTAGCTAGAATAATGGTATTTGATTTGGTGTGCTTTACCAATATATTTGCAAATTCTAAATCTGTAATTTCAGTTGCTGTTGGTTTTTTAACCGTTACATTGCTGAAATCAGCAGCTTTGTTGGTAATTAAATCTTTATCTTGTTCTAGCACTCCGTTTAAAATAGTTCGGAATTGTTTTTTTGGAAGTGCTATTGGTTTTTGAATTAGTATAACTCTAGTCTTTTTCTCTTTCAATACCTCCAATGCTTCTGGAGTGAAGTTAGGAGCAATAATTACTTCATAAAATAAATTGGTAATTTCTGTTGCTGTAGGCAAATCAATAGTAGTGTTTGAAATTAAAATTCCACCAAAAGCAGAAACAGGATCTCCAGCAAGAGCATCTTTCCATGCTTCTAACAAGGTGTTTCTGGTTGCTATACCACAAGCATTATTGTGTTTTAAAATAGCAAATGTTGGTTTTGCATCCATAAAGTCAGCCATTAAATTAACGGCTGCATCAACATCCAATAAATTGTTGTAAGAGAGTTCTTTTCCGTTAAGTTTGGTGAACATACTTTCTAAGTCGCCATAAAAAATTCCTTTTTGATGTGGGTTTTCTCCATAGCGAAGTACTTGGGCTTTGGTTATACTTTGTTTAAAAACAGCTTCTTTATCGTTGTTAAACCAATTGAAAATGGCAGTATCGTAGTGTGATGAAATATTAAACGCATCTTGTGCAAACTTTTTTCTATCTTCTAATTTTGATGTGCCATTTTTATCTGTTAATAAAGTCAATAAGTTTTTATATTGTTCTCTGGAAGAAACAATTAGCACATCATTAAAGTTTTTTGCCGCAGCTCTAATTAGAGAGATTCCTCCGATGTCTATTTTTTCAATAATATCCGTTTCGGAAGCACCAGCTTTTACTGTCTCTTCAAAAGGGTATAGATCAACTATTACTAAATCTATTTCTGGTATTTCGTATTCGGCAATTTGTGTTTGATCTTCTGCCAATGCTCTTCTGTTTAAAATTCCACCAAAAATTTTAGGATGTAACGTCTTTACTCTACCTCCTAAAATAGAAGGATACGAAGTTAGTTCTTCGACAGGAATAACAGGAATGTTAAGGCTTTCAATAAATTTTTGGGTGCCACCTGTAGAATATATTGTTACACCAAGTTGGTTTAATTTTTCTATTATTGGTTGTAAATTATCTTTATGATATACAGATATTAAGGCGTTTTTAATGTGTTTTTCACTCATTGTTTTTTACAGTTTTGATTATTGAAAAATAAAGAACTGCAAAATTAGTGATATTAAAGCCCTTGACCTATTGTAAAAAGCTCATTTTTATTTGATTGTTAATAAAAAGTGTGTTTTGTTTATAACACTACTATTTCAGCAGGAGGGTTCATTTTTTTGTTCAAACTATCTTTTAGCAAAATGAAACGCTCTTTGTGTTCTTTTTTAACAGGATCGGCAGGTGGAGTTTCTTCTTTTAGGTGGTTGGTTTGAGCTCCATTTTTCCAAAAACGATAGCAAACATGTGGTCCTGTTGCTAGTCCAGTACTTCCAACATAACCAATTACATCACCTTGTTTAACATGTTGCCCTGTTTTTGCCAACCGTTTGCTCATATGTAAATATTGGGTTGTGTAAGTACTGTTGTGTTTGATTTTTACATAATTTCCGTTGTATATTTTGTGGGCGGATTCAATTACTACACCATCACCAGTTGCTAAAATTGGAGTGCCTGTTGGAGCAGCATAATCAGTTCCTAAATGCGGTTTGTTTATTTTTTGAACAGGATGGAATCGTTTCATTGTAAAACCCGAAGTTAATTTTCCAAATTCTAATGGAGATTTAAGAAATGCTCTTTTTAAACTCTTGCCTTTTTCATCAAAAAAATTGGTTATTCCATCTTGCTCAAATCGATAAGCGTAATAATCTTTGTTATAATGATTGAAGTTTGCTGCTAATATTTTTCCTATTCCCACAAATTGGTCTCCAACATATTTTTCTTCATAAACCACATCAAACCAATCCCCTTTTTGAATGCTATAAAAATCAATAGTCCAAGCATATACATTTGCCATTTCAATTGCTAAAACCGGACTTGCTTTTTTGTCTGAAAGTGTTTTATACAAAGAGGAATTAATGGTTCCTTTAATGTGTTTTATTTTTGTTACTACTTCTTTTTGTCCTTTATAAATAGAAATGGAATCACGCATATCAAAAATTACATATTCAGTTTCATTGGGTTCGTAAATAAAACATTGCGCCTTACCTATGGAGTCTTTACTACATAAAATGGTATATTTTTTTCCTGAGGCAATTTTTCTTACATCAAAAATATCATGAGATTTTTTTACCAACATATCAATATCAGTATAAGGAATATTATATTTTAATAAGATATTAGCTAAATACTGATTAGGAGCAATTACATCTTTATAGACCATAAAAGAGTCCAATGCTATACCATATTCTATGGTTGGGATGAAAATTTCTTCGTTTTCATCTTGTATTACAGCAACTTCTGTCTCCTCCGATGTAAAGATGTAAAGTAATGTGAATATCGAGAGAACTACAAAAGTTACTAAAATAATTTTTTTCATATTGAAAACAAAAATACCACGAACTTATTGAGGTTCGTGGTATTTTTAATTGGTTTTTTAACAAAGAATTGTTAACCTTATTTTTTTACTATTGCCAATGGGTGAGATAATCCTTCGGAATTGGTTAGTTCTACTTTTATTGAACCAATTAAAATTTTAGCTTCTATCATTAATGGAATTTTATTTTCATCATCAGATATCCAAAATGTTACATCTTCTTCTTTATCAAAGATTCTACCTTTTTGAGTTACTGGGTGAAATTTAATAGCATGATAAGTTGTTTTCCCTAGTTTTACTCGTTCTTTTCCCATATATCTTATTTTCAAGGGCCAAATTTCATCATCAACGAAAGACCAAATAGTGATGACATCACCTACTTTTGATTTACTATAATCAAGTGTTCGAGAATAAAAGAATGAAGATAGCATGTCTTGAATACCTTCTGGAGCTTTATGTGTTTCTCCTTTTTGAGTAGCAACTATTTTTTTATTTTGCACAAATTGATATTTCTGTTTCTTTTTATAGCCACCTTCGTTAATGTCTCTAACAAAAAGCCAAGGAAATACACCTTCTACATCGAGGTATGTTTCATAGCTATCTCTCACCTTAAACACCCAATCAAATGCACTGGCAGTTTTTCCAGTTCCAACAATATGATATACTTCTCGGTTGTTTATTTTTTTATCATATTCTTTAACTTCAATTTTAGCAGTTCCAGCATTCATAAAGCCATAATGTAAACGAAATTCTAACACTTCCCCAGCTTTAAATGCATTATGATTAATTTTTCGTAATGATGAAGTATCACTTGTAGTTGTGTTTATAACAGGAGTGTCGTTTTGTTGATAGGCTGAAAAGAACACTATCATCGCAATGCCTAGTATGATTTTTGTTGGTTTCATTGTATTACTTTTTTGGATGAATTACAGAAAGGGCAAATCCTATGCCAATTTAAACTTTCGTTTTTACGAATTATTTTTCTAGGAGTTACTTTGTTATCTATTTATTATAAGTTTTTTGCAATTGTTCAAAAACATCAGCAACAGCAGGGCATATTTCTGTGTTTTTTAGCGATAAATCTAAAATTTGGTAAAACCTTTTTCTGTTCGTATGCGGATATTCTTTACAAGCTGTTGGTCTGTTCTCATAAACCGTGCAGTAATTTTCATAATCTAAAAACGGACAAGGAGCGGTTTTCAACACATAATCGCCTACTTCATCGATATATAAATATTGAGCAATAAATTCAACCGATTTCATTTTTAAATGCTTGGCTAATCGATCAATATCTCTATCATAAAAAACAGGGCTAGTGGTTTTGCAACAATTGGCACATTGCAAACAATCTATTTTTTCAAAAGCATCATCATGAGCTTGGTGGGTGATGTTTTCTAAACTTTTTGGCTTGTTTCGTTTAAGTTTATATGCCAATAATTGGTTTTCTTTAAGATTTTTTTTGGCTAACTCTAGTTTTGCTTTTAAATGATTATTCATAAATTCAAAAGTAGTGAAAAGCGGAGGTTAATTCTTTATAAACTTTTTTGTTGTTATTTTTTTATTTTGAGTAAATTGAATGAAATAAATACCTTTTTCAAGAGCTGTTAAATCAATTTCTGTTTGGTTAGAAGCTATGATTTTTATTAATTTCCCTGTTACATTATAAATTTTAATTGGAGCATTTATTTTTTCGGAAGAATTGATATACAAAAATCTGCTTGATGGGTTTGGGAATATGGAGATTTCAGATGAGTTTTTTAATTCATCATTTATATTTGTAGAAATAATTTCCCCATTTATGTCATATTTAGCAAAAAATTGCCATATTTTTTCTGATGCATTTATATCATAATTAGTAACCCCAACAACAACAGGTGCACCAGGCCAAGTATGTGCTCCGTCTATAATTTTGTAATGTTCAACTTCAACTCCATTTGTTCCGTTTTTATAAACATAATGTTCTGCAGTGCAACCATCAAATAGGTTAATGTTCGGAACATTATTGAAAATGGGCTGAACGTCTGTTTGGTTAAAAGTTGTCCAATAATTAAGCGTGTTTGAAATGGAAGACATTCCTGCGGCTCCATTATAAGGAACAGTTCCGTCTGCTGTTCCATGAATTTCCATTACAGGCATTGGATGTTGAGGATTACAAGATAACGATTGATTTGCATTCATGGTTCCTGTAACAGAAGCAATGGCAGCAATTCTATTGCTTAATGAACAAGCTAACGTATAACTCATAAAACCTCCATTAGACATTCCAGTACTATAAACACGGCTTTGATTTATGTTGTATTGAGCCGATAATGAATCAATGAGAGCCGCTGTAAAACCAATATCGTCAACTGTTCCTCCCCAACCAGAATTCCAATAAGGTTGGTTATTACCGTCTAAAGTTCCCATAGGATGCACAACAATAAAATTAGCTGTATCGGCAATAGGTCTAAAATCACCATAAAACATTTGAGCTGTTGAATTGCTTGTATAACCATGAAAGTTTAGCACTAAAGGGACAGGATTCGATGCTGAATATACTGCGGGAACATATAAAATATAAGTTCGATAAATTCCATTATGGAAAATACTGTCGTTTATTGTTTGTTGTGCATAAGTTGTTAAACTAAAGAGCATTAACAAAGTTAAAAAGTAGTTTTTCATAATTCTATTTTTATGATTATATTAGTGTGTGTTCATACCCTTCATCTACCAATAGCTGTTTACTTTCGGCTGCAGCAACTGCTAATTCATCACAGCGTTCGTTGTAAAGGTTCCCTGCATGTCCTTTCACCCAATGAAATTTCACATTGTGCTTGGGATAAATTTTTAGAAACCGTAGCCAAAGGTCGACATTTTTTTTGTCTTTAAAACCTTTTTTTTGCCAACCAAATACCCAACCTTTTTCCACTGCATCCACCACATATTTAGAATCAGAAAAAATTTCTACATCGGCTTTTTCCACTTTTATAACCTCCAACGCAACAATTACACTTAGCAACTCCATTCGGTTGTTGGTAGTGTTTCTAAAACCTTCAGCAAGTTCTTTTTTGTGTTTTCCGCTTAGCATTACCACACCATAACCTCCGTTGCCAGGATTTCCTTTGGCTGCTCCATCGGTATATATGGTAATTTTTGGCATTTAAAATCCTTTTTTTTGTGTCGGTAAAATTAGTTGAAAAGATTTTAAATTACCAATTAGTTCTTTTTAGTTTTTAATAGCTAATTTTAGCTTTATAAAATTTGTCAGTGAAAAGAAGCACCCATTAATAAAGAAGCATATTTATAGTATAAAATTATTGATGCTACTTTTAAATTTTAATCAATTTAACAATTCATTTTTTTATTATACAACGCTAAAGAAGTGAGTAACGAAAAGAAACTAACTAACAATATAACATTAATTCTGATTTTATAACAAGGTATTAAAATGGAAAAAGAAAATAATCAATTAGCCATTTATCAGGCAGAAAATGGAGCTTTAGAACTCCGTGCCGATGCCTCTAAAGATACAATATGGGCAAGTAAAAAGCAAATAGCTGAGATATTCGGTATTGATAGATCTGTAGTATCAAGGCATATAAAGAACATATTCAATGATGCAGAATTAGACGAAAAAGTGGTATGTGCAAAATTTGCACATACCACTCAACACGGAGCATTAAAGGGTAAACAACAAACCAATTTAATAGATTATTATAACTTGGACATTATCTTGTCTGTTGGCTATAGAACTAAATCTTCCCGTGCTATTCAATTTCGTCAATGGGCAAACAATATTTTGAAAAAGCATATTACTGAAGGGTTTTCGCTCAATCCAAAAATGATAGAACAGAACAAGCAACTTTTTCTACAAACACTTAACGATTTAAAACTTTTAACTCAAAATAGTACCAAAATAGAGATAAAAGATATATTGTCACTCATTCAAAATTTTTCACACACCTGGTTTACACTTGACAGTTATGATAAAAACGAATTTCCAAAGCAAGGTACGCAAGAAGAAATTCAAACATCGGCAGCAGAACTACAACAAGATTTGCAAAAACTAAAAGCAGCACTCATCAAAAAAGGAGAAGCTTCTGAACTTTTTGCTCAAGAAAAAAAGCAAGGCAATTTAGAAGGTATATTTGGTAGTGTTTTTCAAAGTGTATTTGGGCAAGATGCTTATCTTAGTGTAGAAGAAAAAGCAGCTCATTTACTCTATTTTATCATCAAAAATCACCCGTTTAATGACGGAAATAAGCGAAGTGGAGCTTTTAGTTTTATTTGGCTGTTACAAAAAGCCAATTATAGTTTTCAAGAAAAAATAAATCCTGAAACCTTAGCAACACTTACCATTTTAATTGCTGAATCAAATCCTGAAGATAAAGATAAAATGGTTGGCGTAATATTACTTTTGCTGAGAAATAGATAAATAATGAAAGAATTTAGTTAAACTTTTTAACGATAAAAAAATGCCCATTAATAAAGAAGCATATTTACGGTATAAAATTATTGATGCTTGTTTAACCAACAAACAACATAAATATCCTACTATGGATGATTTAATTGATGCGTGCGAACAAAAACTAGGAAAATCTTTTTCTATCTCCACTATTCAAAAGGATATTAAAACCATGAAAGAAGACGAAGTATTGGGGTTTATAGCTCCAATAAAGTTTTCTAGAAGCAATAAAGGATACTACTATGCTGATAATAATTATTCCATACGCAACATACCTTTAACCGAAAGTGATTTAGAAGCCCTGTTGGCAGCTACAGATTTACTGAGTACATTTAATGGCAATAGAGTTAGTGCCGATTTTGGAGTTGCTATTGATAAAATTTTAACCTCGTGCAAAGAAGTGTATGACCAATCTGTTGATAAAAGAGTAATCGTTCAAACAGAAAAAGCACCTCAACAAAGAGGTTGGAATTATTTCGACTTCTTTTTTAATGCCGCTAAGCAAAATAATCCAACTAATTTTATTCATTATAATTATCAAAAAAGAAGGTTTAATTCCATTATTTTACACCCTTATTTGCTTAAAGAGTTTCAAAACAGGTGGTACATTATTGGTTATTCCGAAAACCACAAAGAAGTTAGAACTTTTGGTTTAGATAGAGTTATGGAGCCTTATTTAATAAACAAACCATTTTACTTAGCTCCTAATTTCAATGCCGAAAAACACTTTAAAAACACCTATGGGGTTTATCCGCTAGCTAAAAAAATTGAAAAAATAGTTTTTGATGCTTCAGCCGGGTTTGCTGATTATTTAATGGCTCAGCCTATACACGAAAGTCAAAAAACAGAACATTTCTACCCTTACGGAAGATTACAACTTAGTTTGAAATTAATTCCCTCGCAAGAACTCATTAATTTTTTTAGAATGAATAGAAATGAAATTATTGTACATGAACCAACGTGGTTAAAAACCCAAATTGAAAAGTAAGCCCATGAGTACAAAAGAAAAACTATATAATTTACCTCAACACCAATCATCACACAACAATTTACAACTGTTAAGAGTAATTAGTACTTCTAATTATCTTAAAATAGATGTTGGTTATTACGCTACCGAGCACTACATTAGGGGCGGATGGGTGAGAATGAGCAAAGATACCTTTATTAAAGTGCTTGCTACTGGAGAAAAGAAAAAATTAATTAAAACAAGCAACATCCCTATAGCTCCAAAACAATTAAACTTTAATACCACGCACGATTGGTTGTATTTTAGCCTCTATTTTGAGCCTATTTCTAAGCAAGTAAAAGCAATAGATATTATTGAAAATGAGTTATCAAACCCTACTGATTTTAACTTTTTCAACATCCAATTAGAACATCCCATTGAAATAAAAAAGTAAAACGCAAATAGGTGCTGTTTTACTTCTTTTACTTTGTCGTATTA
>Ga0210006_1000912_pt1 | contig 21447 bp, 29 predicted proteins | sample CryGey02umfilter_2_FD_185452 | JGI IMG/M metagenome (GOLD analysis project Ga0210006, IMG submission 185452) | Groundwater microbial communities from aquifer in Utah, USA - Crystal Geyser 4/10/14 0.2 um filter (SPAdes) (version 3) | ecosystem: Environmental > Aquatic > Deep subsurface >... | reverse complement strand
GAGGCATATGCAGTCCTTTAGCCAAAAACTTTCAGAATTAAACAAAAAAAGAGAAATGGCAAGGGCAAGTATTATTTCTGAACAGCAACTTATTAAGAAAAGACTTGAGGAAGAAGCACATCAAAAAATGAGTAATGAATTAAAAATTCACAAGAAAAGAGTAGAATCTGAATTAAGAAATGAACTTAGCATGAAAATGAATGCTTTTATTAATGGGCAGAAGAAGAAACAGGAAAGCGATATCGGGCAGAGAACTGATAAAATCAGGCAAGCTTTGCAGCATGAGCATAAGATTAATGATATATTAAGAAAAAATCTCTCTGAAGAAACATATAATATAGAAAAATTAAAGGAGCTAAACAGAAAGACTGTATCAGATGTCTCTGATATTAAGCATAAGGAGTCTTTGAAAAGGGCTAAAGAGCATAAGAAGCTTATTGCCCAGCATAAAAAAGATATAGACTATCTTACATCACAATTGAAAAAAGATTTCTATAGCAAGTTTGGCCAAGAATTGCAGAAGCATATTTCTCTTGAAAAGGAGCAGCTTGATAAGGAATTTACCCTCAAACTGGCTGAGTCTAAAGAAAAGTTGAAAGATCTTTCCGGCAGAGAGGTTAGGGAATTCAAATCCAAGCTTAGAAGCGAGTATGACGACAAGTTTAGAAAAAATATTGAATTGAAAAAAGAAAAGTTACAGAATGAAATGAGAAAACAGTTTTTTAGAGAGTCTAATGAAAAAATCCTTCTTGAAAGACAAAAATTAGATGACAAGCTTAGGGCTCTTGAGAAGAAGTATAAAATGCGTGAGGATGATCTTAGAAAAAGAGAGAAGCATTTTGTTAAAGTCCACAAAGCTAAGGCATTATTTATTACTTCTGAAAAAAAGAGTTTGATGGAAAGAATGAATTTGTTTAAAAGATCTGAAGGTGAGAAAATGGATGCATTTAGAAAAGAAGAGCAAAAGAAACTGAAACAAAAAGAGCTTAGGCTGGCAGAAGAGGCTCATCGGGAAATGCTTAAAGAGCTTAGGTTAAGGGAAGTTGCATTGAAAGAAAGATTGCAGAGGCATTTTGATAAAAAAGTTAAAGAATACAAAGAGCAAGAGGAGAGAGAAATTACATCAAAGAAAGCTCAACTTGCTGAAGAGCTAAGACAAAGAGCTAAGGCTTTAGTTGGGTGATTTTATTTTTTATCTCTAGGGTTGCTGGGTTCCTGCTTTATTTTGTTTATTATGAACCTAGGGCCTCCAATGTGGGAGTCTATGGCAGTTATAAGCATATTATTTACTATTGCTTTAAATATCCCGCCTAGTCTTGGTATTCTTGATTCAGCTGAAAAAGAGTTTATTATTTCATCTATATTTTCTTTGGTTAGGGTTATGTTTGTTGATAGTTTTTTGGTGGGTGTTTTTACAATTACAAACCTTCCAGGTGCAGGGCACTCGATAGTTACTACCCTTGGATCCAAAACCATAGGAGTTATTTTTCCAAGAAAAAATCCCTCTTTCTTAACATCCTCGATTTCATATATTTTTTGTTCTATTGGATTTTCTTTTGTCAGAGGTATTCTTTGTATTGCAGGTATTGCCTGTGTTCCTTTAACTGGTTCGAATATTGACGGAATCATGTCATCCTCTTCATTTTTTTTGAGTAGTATGCTATTTATTTTTTCAACCTCTGCTTTTTTTTCTTTGTACTCTTGAGGAAGAGAATTCATAACTAATTCTTTAGTAAATTCTCTTAAGAATTCTAAATTATATTTTTGCATTCTAGAATCTTGGCAGAGGGCGTGGTTTTATGTCTTCTCTGCTAATAGGTTCATTAGTTTGATAACTGGTTCTGTCCCTTATTCTTTCTTCCATTAAAGTTAATCCCTTTGCTATAACTTTGTTTTGGTCCAAGACCCGGTCCAGTTTAGTGAGAAATTCTTTTTCTTCTTTTGTTATTCCAGGACCATGTTTTTCTGTGAATGTTTTTGCAGAAATTTCAAATAGGTTCAGCATTTTGCCTATATCATCGCTTAACTTGTCAAATTTAACACTTAGATTAGTAAGGACTTTTTGCAGAGTTATAAAATTCTCAAGTATTAGTCCATTAAGGTCATCTCGTGATAATTTTCCGTCGCCCGAGTTTTTATTAGTTGTCACACTCACCTTTTTTGTCACACTCTTCTTTTTTGGCATATTTTATTTAGGCTAAGTTAATTTATAAATTTATAGTCTTAAGTTTCCCCTCTGCCAGTCTCTTATTACTTGCATAGCAACCCTGTTTTCTTACACATCTTGCAGCTTCAGCTGCTGGCTGAGCCATTGGATGTATACTTGTTAATGGAAAGTCTTTGAAGACAAGTTTAACTTTACCAGTATCTATGTACTGTGTCTTTATTGATGCCAACGCATCAGAATAAAATCTTCCGCAAAATGGACATTGAAAGTCTGAAAACTCCACCACCGTTACTGGAGCATCAGGATCTCCCAAAACTGGTGAGTCACCGATATTAACTTTAACTTGAGATGGTTGTATTGGAGCTGTTGGCTGCGATGGCGCAGTTGGAGCAATTACATTTCCGGTAGCTGTTCCACTTCCATCTCTAAAAGCAACAAATCCTCCAATGATGACAAGTGCTAAAAGAATAAATGTGGAATATTTCCACAACGAATCTTTTCTTATTGTTATTGCACTGCTATTTGAATTCTCTTCACTCATCTTTACCTCCTTTCAAATCTATTGAACATGAATTTCCATTGCTAATTTTGTCTGTTATTTTTGCAACTGAAAATCCTAAAATTGCTATAGATAAAATAGAAATTTCCAAACCTTTTAAAGGTAAGAAATTTACAGCAACAACTCCGAAGCCAAGAGCTGATAAAATTCCCATTCCACACGCAGCGCAACCTGGAGCAAGAACTCCAAGAAAGACTCCTAAACTTGCGAAAATCCCTGCGCCCTTTTTGTCCATGATTTTTACCGACATTTTTGTCCTATAAACAACCAAGCTGAAAAACATTCCAAGAAGAAAAGCTATCAAGATTAAACTTGCATGAGAATGCCACACAATAGTATTCCCAAAACCCAAAAATAGATTGACAAACATCTTTGAGCCCTCAGAAAAACCCCTAAAAGAATAAACAGAGAAAACAGTTTCCCAGCTTGCAATCAGAACATTAATAGAATAAAAAATTAATGCGATTATGATTGTCATTAACAAATATTTAGGTTTGCTAAATATCTTTCTCCAAGTTTTAAATTTATCTTCAAATATCATGTTTAATCAAATCCATAAAGTTTTGTTTCTGGATGAAAGGCATACCAAGCAAACCAAAAATCTCTTTCTTTAACTATCTCTTCTCCAGTGTCTAGATTTGTAATATTAACAATTCCATCATCTTCTCGTTTAATTCTAACATTAGTCCCATTTACCTCATCATCTATTGTTTTTTTAGTAATTAAGTCTTCTTCTTTGTATGCTTTGTAATTTCCATCAACTTCAATTCCAAATACAACGGTTTTAGGATGAATTCTATCCTCTCTGTTTTCAACGTCAAAAATCAAAAAACTGTCTTCATAATAATTTCCATATGGGTCTTTCCCGTATTGTCTTGAAAATCCAGTGTCTTGGCTCAGAACTTCTGAATTTGGATGGAACGTTTTCCAATCTCTCCAAACAACCGTATCTATTGAGATCTCTTCTAATTCCTGCCCTGTCAAAACTCCAACAATTGCTCTTCCATCTATTTGCTGCCAGTAAGTATCTGTTTCTTCATCATACATTACAAGGTTTGAGTTGTAAAGTTTTCCAGAAGTGCCAAATCTTGCCTCAACTTTTTCTCCGTTGACTTCTATTTTTCTTTCATATGCAATTCCACTTCCACACAAAGGACAATAAGTTATCAAAATAGGATTGCCTGCAACATTATCGTTTGCTATTTCGTGCCAGACAAGTATTTGCAATGGATAAACTCTTTCAACATCCTTATAAGTTAAAGCGAGAACAAGTTCGTTATCTTCGATCCATTCGTCTGCTTCATTCACAGAAACAAATTTTATGTTTTCCTCTGCAAGAGCAGGTATTCCCCTGTCAACTCCAATTCCACCTTTTGGAGGTCCTCCAGACTTGATTTCATCTGGATCAATTAGGTACTTCGTTCCATCTGACAGAGTTTTTATCTCAGTATTGTCACTTTCGTAACTTATAGGTCTATCCATTTTTTTATCTAAATTATAGTTGAATGTTATAAAAACAGTTATTACTACAATAATCAAAATTCCAAATATCCAATAATTCTTGCTTTTTTTTCTCATCTTGTTCAGCTAATTAATCAGATTACTTTTTCTTTTTCTTAACTTTAATTGGTTTCATTTTCTGTCCGCAGCACATTCCGGCTTTGTCTGAAGTTGAACCGCACATTTCGCATTTATGTTCCATTTTATAACACCTCCGTTAAAAAGATAATTTTCTGTTTATTTAAGGTATCCGTAAACTCGGTTATCTTTTCAATTATTCAAACCGAGTTAACTCAAAATTTAAAAACATCTTCTGATTGTTCATATTATAAAAGGAGGTGAAAAATGAAACCAATAATGATTTTAATGATGCTGATAATGTTGTTCTCTTTGGTTTTCGCTGTTTGGGGAATTCAGATGCATGCACAAGTCAGAAGTCAAGAAGCAGAATTCCATGGATTAAATGCTGAATATTGGGCTCTTTCAAAAGCAGAAAGGGAAGCCGCTCCAACTGGCTCAGAGTTAAACCAACAACTTGTTGAGATACAAAACTTTCCCTCAGAGTTGTTAAGATTGAAATTAGTCGGTGTAGGAAAAATTCTGACTGGAATTTATGTTCTACTGTTTGGAATACTAATTGCTTTAATTATGATGCCAATGAGATTAGCTCAGTTCATGAAAAGCAATAAAAAATAGGATTTGTTTTTTATTTTTTCATTTTCGCAAGCCTTATTATTAATTAAAAGCATATTTTAAAATGGAGAATAAATACATAAAGATAATAGTCCTAGTTTCTCTATTAGTCGTAACTCTTGTTTTCTTTAAAAAGATTTTTTCGTTATACGAAAATGTTGAACCCTTAATACAATCTCCTTACGGCGTTGTAATATATATGGTTTTAATAGTGCTTGCAATTTTAATTGCTCCAATACCCACTTCCCCACTCGTAATTTTAGCGGGAATAACCTTTGGTCCATGGAATGGAATGATTTACACACTCATAAGTGCTACAATTGGAGCAGTTTTTGCTTTTCTTATATCGAGATTTTTCCTTAGGGAAATCATAAGAAAAAAGGTTGAAGATAATGTTTTTTATAAAAAAATAAAAGGAAATGATAATAAAAATATACTTCGGATAATCTTAATAACAAGACTTATGCCTCAAGTATCATTCGATCTTGTTAGTTATGCGGCTGGTTTAACAGGAATAAACGTTATATCTTTTGCAATCATAACTCTTATTGGGATGATTCCGATAGTATTCATCATGTCCTTTTTCGGATATTTGATAGAACCGTTCCTTTCTTGGATTCTTGGATTCTTAATTATTGCTCTTGTCTTATATATGATATATCTTTTTAAAAGAAAAAGAAAAGATAACAAAGTTTACTCTAAATTTTTAAAGTAACAGATGCTAGTGATAAGATGAAATCGTTGATATTTGTGTACAATGCAGATTCGGGAATATTTAATTCGATTAGTGATAGTATCCATAAAATCATTTCTCCATCAACATATCAATGTAATCTCTGTAAAATTACCTATGGGATAACTAACGAAAAGGATGAGTGGAAAAATTATATATCTTCTCTGCCATATAGAGTTATATTCCTGCATAAAGAGGAATTTAAAAAGCAATATCCTAATGTTAAAGAGAGGCTACCTGCAGTCTTTAAGATATTAGGAAGTAAAACCATTTTACTAATTTCTGCGGATGAAATTAACAAATGCAAAAATTTATCTGATTTGAAGAAACTAGTCGACTCCAGATTAACTCAGCCAAAAATCTTAAACACAAAAAATAAATAATAAATTGAAATCCCGAGCATTATCAATCCAGAGATTAAATTTATTATTCTCTTGTTTTTCGTTAAAAAACCAATAATCTTTTTGCTCCATTGTCCTGAAATTATGCTTAACACCAATAACGGAAATCCAAGACCTATCCCAAAAGAAAGAAAGTTAAACATACTGGAAAAGAAATCTCCAAATAAAAGAGCTCTTGCAAAAAATACAGCAATGAATGCTGGATTGCAAGGCAGAACAATTGCTCCAAAAAAGAAACCAAATATAAAAGCACTCTTTAGAGGACTTTTACTTACCGTCTGAACATTAGCTTTAGGAATAAATCTTGACAAATCAAAGTCAAATATCAAAGCCAGACTAACAAGTCCTAAAATGCCAAAAGCAATCGGGGAAACTATCCCTATGACATTAGTTAGAGATTTTTGTAATAATGTTGTGAAAATCACCCCTAACAGAGTCATAAAAACAATTATTCCAGATAAAATAATCAAACCAAATAAGACAAATGTTTTTCTGTTTTCCTTTCCTGAAAATCTGTTTGATAGAAATGCGAGAAATCCAGGATAAAGTGGAAGAACACAAACTGCAGTTAATGGAGTCAATAAACCGAGAACAAATGAGCTTAGGATATCAACAAGTAAAGACATTTTAGCATCCTCTTTCTAATTCTTCTTTCAACACTTCAACACTTCTTGAGCCAGAACCTCCAAGCTTTCTGTAACTTCCGTCCTCACATATCAAAATCATTGGTGCACTTGGTGCATTAATTATACCATTTCCAAAATCGCTTATCAAGGATTGTGTCATCTCAATTGGTGAAACAGCATAATACCATCCAAATCCATTTTCATTAACATGGGCAAATATCTTCGTTTCATCTTCATTTGGATCTGTGTCTAAGGAAATTGAAACAACAGAATCGCCTACTTCTTCATGTAATTTTTTAAGTTCTTTTTGCTGTTTTGTACAAGTAGGACACCAGACAGCGAAACTTTCTAACAAAACAGGCTTTCCTTCAAAATCGCTTATCTTAAAAGTTTCTCCAGTACTTATATCATTTAATTCGGTGTTCATCCAAAATGTGTCTCCTTGATTTTCACTCATTAAATTTTCTTGCTGTTTTAGATTGTTTGAAAGAAAAATTATTCCAACAAGCACAATCACTCCAATTACAACCCAGATCCACAAATTCCTTTTAATCTTCATGTTAAAATAAAGAAACATTCTTTTATAAAACTTAAGAGAACAGGGTTAACTAAACTTTTATATATCTTACAATCGAATAATCTATTAAGAGGTAAAATGAAATTCTTTTTAGATAGTGCTGATATAAATGAAATAAAAAGAGCTTTAGATTTCGGCGTATTAGACGGAGTCACAACAAATCCAAGTTTGATAAAGGAAGCTGTTGAAAGAGAAAAATCAAAGGGCGAAAGAATTAATTTAGATTCTTATATAAGGCAAATGCTAAAATTATGCAAAGGTAAACCCGTTAGTTTAGAGGTTATTAGTAGTGATTATGATAATATGCTGAGTGAAGCAGAAACAATTTTCAAAAAATACAACAAAGTTGCAAAAAATGTTTACGTTAAAATTCCGGTCAATCCCTGTATGGATCTTAAATGTACAAACCAGATGGATGGAATAAGGGTAATCAGGAAATTGTCAGAAAAAAACATCCCAGTTAACTGCACCCTGATTTTCACTCCAGAACAGGCATTGCTCGCAGCAAAAGCAGGAGCAAATTTTGTTAGCCCATTTGTCGGAAGAATTGATGACTATCTAAGAGAAACAGCTCATATAAAGTTTGATAAAATCGATTATTTTCCACGAGAAGGATGGAAAAAAGGAAAGAAAGTTCTCAACGACAATGGAATTGTTTCAGGTGTTGAATTAATCAAAGAGATTTCTGTAATTTTTAAGAAACAAAATATAAAATCAGAGATTCTTGCGGCAAGCATTAGAAATACAAGACAAATCAGAGAGGTTGCCGAGGCAGGAGCCGACATCGCAACAATTCCTTTCAATGTATTTGGAAAAATAGCTGGGCATATTAAAACCGTAGAAGGAATGAAGAAATTTACTAAAGATGTTGTTCCTGAATATGCTAAACTTCTAGGAGCAAAATACAGATGAAAGAAAGAATAGACTACGAAAAAATGCAGAGTTTCACTTTGAATAATATTCCTGACTTGGATGTATGTGTTCTTGGAGCATTGGAGTTGTTCTCCTCAACAAAACTTCCCAAAATTGAAATTCCATACAAAAAACCTTTGGTTGTCGGCTCTGGAAACGCAGAAGCTACAGGAAGAATCTTATTTGAGGACAAGGATGCTGTTTTCGCCTCTGAAAGCAACTTTGAAGAAAAACTTAAAAGCATCAAATCAATTGACGGAGTTGTTTTAATTTCTGCTTCTGGGGGGAAGCACGCACCAATAATTGCTGAAACTTCAAGAAAATTTAGAAAGAGAGTCACATTGATAACTAACAACAAAAATGCTTTGGCTAAAGAATATTCTGACAGAGTTTTTGTTTTTCCAAAGCAAAGAGAGCCTTACACTTACAACACCTCAACTTATATGGGGATGATTTTAGGGAAGACGCATGAAAATCCTGACAAAATATACAATTTTATAAAATTAAGAATAGACAAAATAAAACTACCAAATCTCGGAAGATACGATAAATATTATCTGATTGTTCCACCGAAATTTTCAGGAATTATAAGAATGCTGAATGTCAAATTTATTGAATTGTTTGGAAGAAAGGTTGCAAGAGATGTTGAAACTTCGGAATATGTAAAACATGCAACGACTGTCGTGCCTTCTAATGAACTTTTTATTTCATTCGGAGAGGAAAACAAAACATGGGGAGATAAGAAAAGTAGACTGCATATTCCTTTGCCTAAAAATGCAGATTACGCTACGATGATGGCTATAAGTTATTACATGATTGGCAAAATACAAAAATTGCATACCCCCTATTTTAAGAAAAACATTTCCAATTATACAAAAAACGTGTCAAAAATATTCGAACAAGAAATTAAACCGATTGTTGAATAAAATGAACTCACAATTTTATCTTGCTGCGATTGTATTTGACTTTATCGGAAAATTTTTGCTCGCTTTGTTAGTAATTTTAGTCCATAACCGCGTTCGAAAAGAAGGAAGAATAGATAAAAAAGTTTTGAAAGAGATGAAACTGGAAAAATTTGTCGGTTCTATCTCTCTGATTTTACTTATTCTTGGATTTATATTCCATTTAGCAGATTATTTTTTAGGTTAAATCTACCAGAATGTAATGTTCCTTGATTTGATTTACAATTTTCGCATGGCAGTCATAAATAGATAGTTTTGAATTGTTAAAGTCTTCAAAAGCCTGCTTTTTTGATTTACCAAAGAAAAGCAGAATGGAAACATCGGATTTTGATAAAGATTTTCTTGATGCACTGATTCTTTCCTTAGGCAGTTTAGGGGATTTATTTGTATAGGCAAAAAATTCCTTTCTGGATTTTATTGTTTCATGATTTGGAAATAGTGCGGCGATGTGTCCATCTTCACCAGAGCTTAACAAGGCTACGTCAAAATAATCTGATACTTCTTTTAATTCTCTCTCGTAATTTTTAATGTCTATATCGATTTTTTGAGTAAAAACAAAGGGATGAAAATTTTCCTTAAGCAAGCTATTTTTTCTAATTAACTTTTTTATCAAGATATTATAAACTAATTTGTAGTTGCTGTCTTTATCATTTAGAGAAACAAGACGTTCATCTGTCATAAAAATGTGCACTTTCTGCCAAGGAATCTTCTTCTTCGCAAGCAACCTTAATATTCCTCCAACGCTTTTCCCACCAGGAATTGCTAAAGTGGCAATGCCTTTTTTTCTGATCGTCTTTATCAATGAGTTTACTATAAAACTCGCCGCCTTTTTTCTAGTTCTCTTCTTTTTCCTTTTATTATCATTTTCAATCTCTTAAGATTATGCATTCCATACTTTCACAATCATCGCAATATTCAGAATGTTCATCGCAGAATATGGCTTGCATTCCATTCTTTGTGCCAATACAAATCTTGTCCTTGCACACTTGCCCGCAAACAATACAACTCCGTTTCATAAAAGATAAATGAAATAAATCTTTATCAATGTTTAGTAAACTTGGTTTACGTTAAGTTTTATAAGCAATTGTTGTTATACTAGTTTATGAAAGAGAGTGTAACATTAGTAATAATGGGTATAACTGGCGATTTAGCAAAGAGAAAACTCTTGCCTGCGATTTACAATTTAGTTGCAAAGAAAAAGCTCAAGAATTTTGCAGTTATCGGAGTATCTCGCTCTGAGAATTCAATGTCTTCTATAATTAGAGAATCTAAGGAATTTGTTAAAGGTTCTAATCAAAAAGTGTGGAATGAAATAGAAAAAAGATCAGAGTACATTAAACTCGATTTTGAAAATTCAGAAGGATATAAAGTGTTCGGCAAATGTTGTTTAAAGCTGGAGAAAAAGTTCAAATTGTCTGGAAAGAGAATATTTTATTTGGCAACGCTTCCAGAACATTTTCCAGCAATCGTACAAAATTTAAAAGAAATTGAGATGAGCAAAAATAAAGGAGACCTGCCAAAATTAGTTTTTGAGAAACCCTTTGGACACGATTTGTCTTCTGCTCGAAAACTAAATAAGACAATTCTCTCCTTATTCAAAGAAAAGCAGATTTATCGTATAGATCATTATTTGGGAAAAGAACTTGTCGCAAACATCTCATTACTTAGATTCACGAACAGAATTTTTGAGCCCTTGTGGTGTAAAGACCATATAGAAAACGTTCAAATAATCTTGAATGAAGAGTTAACTATTGGCTCAAGAGGAGAGTTTTATGATAAATATGGTGTTCTTAGAGATATGGTACAAAGCCATATGTTTCAATTGTTGTCTTTAATTGCAATGGAATCTCCAGAGAAAATAGAGGGAGAATTTGTTAGAGATAAGAAATTAGAAGTTTTCAAGAATCTTAATGTTAAAGATATCTTGCTTGGACAATATGAATCATTCAAATCAGAGAAAGGAGTCGCTGCAAATTCGACCACTCCAACTTTTGCGGCATTGAAAGTTTTTGTTGATACCCCTCGTTGGAAAGGTATTCCATTTTTCCTTAAAACAGGCAAGGCTCTGAATGAAACTAAAGCAGTAATTTACATAAAATTCAAAAAAGTTGATTGTTTGTTATCAAAGACTTGCCCATCTGACACTAATTATTTGATTATTAATCTAAAGACTAATGAGGGAGTCGCTCTTGAAGTAAATACGAAAATCCCAGGAAAAAACGAGGTTGAGCCAGTTAAACTTGATTTTAGAATAAAGAACAGATATGGACCAAATACTCCTGAGGCGTACGAATCTCTTATTGAAGATATTATTGCTGGAAATCAATACGCTTTTGTCAGGAACGATTCAATAGAATATTGCTGGCAAGCTCTTGAGCCTTGGCTGAAAAAGAAAATTTCTATTTACAGATACAAAAAAGGTAGTAAGGGACCGAAAGAGTTAAGTAAATGGAGCGAGAAAAACAAAATGGGGTGGCGTTCATGAAAATCGGTTTTATTGGATTGGGAAGAATGGGATTCGGAATGGTTGAAAGACTTTTGCAGAATAATCATAAGGTTGTTGTTTGGAACCGCTCTCTTGATAAAACAAAAGAGATTGCTAAAAAGGGTGCAATTCCTTCTTACGACTTAGATGAATTTATTTCTAAACTGGACAAACAAAAAATTATCTGGCTCATGTTGCCTGCGGGCAAGACAACTAATGATATGATAAAGTTGCTTTTGAAAAAGCTGAAAAAAGGAGATATTCTTATAGACGGGGCAAACGATTTCTATAAGAATGCAGAGAAACACGATAATATGTGCAGGGCAAAAGGGGTTCATTTTTTTGATATTGGTGTTAGTGGTGGAATTCATGGCTTAAAAAACGGATACACTCTGATGATTGGCGGGGAGAAGAAGATTTTTGGTAAAATAAAACCTTTCTGCAAGAATCTTGCACCAAAAAATGGCTATGGATATTTTGGAAAAGCAGGAAACGGGCATTTTGTTAAAAGTGTTCATAATATTATAGAGTATGTTTATTTGCAAGGCATTGCAGAGGGCGTTGAACTTCTTGACAAAAAGAAAATTGATTTAAAGAAAGCTTTTGAGATTTGGAAACAGGCAAGCGTAGTGAGATCGTGGCTCGTTGACTTGGCTGAAATATCTTTGAAAAGAAAAGATTTCAATAAGATAAGCCCTAATATTTCAAGCGTGACAATTAAGGAGCTTAATGATACAAAAAAATCGGTTAAAGGATTCACTCCGGCGTTTGATGTTGCAACAAAGATAAGAAAAGACTCGTCAAATCAGAAAGATAAAAAATTCCTTTTGGGTAAAAAGACTATCGCTGCTATAAGGAGAGAATTTGGCGGCCATGCTGTCACAAAGAAATAAAATGGGGAAAAAAGATAAACTAAGTAGAGTAATACATCCAAAAACACCTATCTTTGAGTATAATAAAATAACAAGTGATATATTTATTGGTACTAACCAGTGTTGTAGGATTCACTTTAATAAAGAATTAGTTAAAAATAGTGTGAAGGCAGATTTGAGTCTAGAAGAAAATAAAATAGACAATCCTTTTGGAGTTGATTATTTTTTATGGTTGCCTACCAAAGATCATCGTGCCTCCACTATTAAACAACTCTTTATAGGAGCAAGTTTTATAGATCAGTTAGTTAAAAATAAGATTAAGGTTTACGTGCATTGCCAAAATGGACATGGACGAGCTCCAACACTAGTTGCGGCTTATTTTATTACTAAAGGAATGACTGCAGAAGAAGCTCTTTCTTTGATTAAAAACCGGAGAAAATCAATACATCCTAACAAACACCAAAAAGCTGCATTAAAATCTTTTGAGAAAAAGATAAAATTCTAACTACTTTATCTTCAACAAATTTCTTAATCTGTCTTCGTCAAAGCCAACTATTATCTCACCATCAACATCTATTACAGGTACGCCCTGCTGTCCAGATTTTTTTATCATTTCTTGAGCAGCTTTCTGGTCTTCACCAACATTCTTATCAGTAAACTTAACTTTATGTTCTTTCATAAATTCTCTTGCCTTATGGCACCAAGGACAACTATCTGTTCCATATATTATTATTTTCATGATTCAATTAGAAATGTTTTGTTTATAAATTTTCGGGAAACTAAGTTAACTTTGTTTTAATTTTCGCATCTCTTTTATTTCAATGAAAGATTTCAATAATGCAGGGATAAACCCCGTTAGAACAAAATTTCCAAAGTCAAGCACACCTTTATATTTTCCAAGACTAATTACTAATGGAGTCTTTTTACTATGATATGACACAAGATTACTTTTATCTTCCAAAGCAATTATATTTTTAACAACAATCTTGGCCTGTCTTTCTGCATTTTGAGCGGTTTTTTCTTCTAATCTGTCAGTGATGTCGCCAGCTGCAAAAATATTCCTCTCTCCAATCAACTGTAAATGTTCATTGACTGTAATCTGATTTTTTTCATTTAAACTACTAGAGAAATTAGCTTCCATAAAATCATAATTTGGAGTAATTCCAGTGCAAAGAAAAACCATGTCTGACTTTAATTTATTTCTTTTATCTGTTAAAAAGAAATTCTCTTTTTTTTGTATAGCTCTCTCCCCATAAATTATCTTTACTCCTCTCTTTTTCAAGAAACGCTCTGCATATTTAATAGATCTTTCATGATTTCTTTCAATTAATTTATCTTTTGAGTGAATTATCGTTATTTTTTTATCGATGTAGTGTGTGCATATCTCGGCGGCCAATTCAACACCAACCAACCCTCCGCCAATTATAAGAATTTCTCTTGCCTTACACAAATCATTATAACAGTCTCTAAGATGTTCGGCTCTTGTTACTTTGATTATATCTTTCTCTTTGAAAGGAACATTATAACTTGATCCAGAGCAGATAACTAAATAATCAAAATGAATTTTTTTATTATCTTCAAGAGTTACATCATTCTTAGTTATCGTCCTAACACATCCAACAATTACTTTTGCTTTCTTGAGATAATGCGTATGTAGTATCTGTATTTTTTTAATATGCTCGGGCTCAACAATTGTCCTCAAGATTCCTGGAGTAAATTCAAAATAATCTTTAGAATCTATTAGAATAACATTAAATTTGTTCTCTAACTCTCTTGCAACGTGTGAGCCTGCGAAACCTCCACCTATGACAATTACTCTTTTCATACTTAAAAATAAAAATAAAAATAAAAGATCAATTAACGAACTTCACTTACTGCCCATTCTCCTGGACCGGTCCATGCCAAGCTTATTAAAGCAGCAATAGATATATAATGGAAGAACGCTGAGGCGGAACTTATTCCTTCTGTCGGAATTGCTACAGTCAAAACTGCTACTATTAATATTATAGCAAGTGGCCAAGCAGTATATCTCACCTTGTATCCAATAAGTATTAATGCTCCAAAAACTAATTCAGAAAGCAATAACAACCACCCAAAAAATGCTGCTGCAGGAAATCCTATACTCCCTAGCATGCCGATTATTCCTGAAGGATTTGCGAATTTGCTAAAGCCCATTATTAAAAACAAAAGACCAATAGTTACCCTTAACAAAGTGTGTCCATACATATGATACTGGGCGCGAGCCGCATCATGTCTAACATGTTTTTCATTCATCTTATTCCTCCTTTCACTGATTTTATTTTAAGCATGAGAAAAAATCTTGAATAACCTATTTAAAGTTTTAGTAAACTCTGTTAACAATTTATCAATTATTTAAAGTCAAATACGTTAAAAATAATAAAATAATTTTAAAAGTCTTTTAGAAAATTTTGTCAGCTTTTCAGAATATATTTTATTTACAATTTTTTTATTTATTCTGGAGGCTGTTGGGTAAGGATATATTTTGTCAAAGATATTTTTAATATTCAGTTTAGAACTCATGGCCAAACTTAGCTCTTGGAAAATTTCTCCGGCATTTGAAGAAATAAAACTTCCCCCAAGAATTTTATTATTTCTACTTATGTAAATAATTAACTTGCCTGTAGAATTATCAACTATTCCTCTATCTACATCTTCATAATTTTGGATCAGTTTTTTGTATTTGATATTTCTTTTTGTGAGTTCTTCTTCGTTTAAGCCAAATGTTGCTATTTCCGGATCTGTATAAGTAACCCATGAAAAATTATCATAAGAAAGTTTTTTCTTAAGGGGCGAGAAGAAATTGTTCAGAATGACCGAGGCGTGTAATTCTGTAGCGTGTGTAAACTGATATCCTCCGGCAATATCTCCACAGAGATAAATTTTTTTATTGGTTGTCTGCAAATAGTCATTAACTTTTATTTTTTTCCCATCCTCTGTTAAATTAACTCCGGCTTTTTCCAATCCTTTTGGAATATTTAATTCTCTTCCTACAGCTAAAAGAACAGCATCAAAGTTTATTTTTATGAGTTTTCCGGACTTTGTCTTAGCAGTAAGAGAATTTTCTAATTGGAAAGACACAGGTTCGCAATCCAGATGAATATGAATTCCCTCTTTGACTAATTGCTCTTGGAGGATTTTAGAAATCTCTGGGTCTTCCTTTGGTAAGAAATGAGCACCTCTTTGAACAATAGTAACTTTAGAGCCCAGTCTTAAAAATGCTTGGCCGAGTTCCATTCCGATTGGTCCACCACCGATAATGACAAGATTCTTTGGGAGGTTATTTAAATTAAAGATAGTTTCATTTGTATACGTATTTTTTATTTTTTCAATACCCTCAATTTTTGGAATTGATGGTTTGGAACCCGTCGCGATTACAATTCTTTTCCCACTAAATATTTTATCGTTAACTTTTACTTTATCCTTGCCGACAAATTCTGCTTCTCCTAATTCTATGTCCATCCCTTGTTTTCTAAACCACAAAGCATTTTCATGTTCTCTAATTAAATCTTGTTTTTGTTTTACATAGTCAGTAACTTTTCTCATGTTAATTTTACCCCTCATAAAAATACCAAATTCTCCTGATAATTTTGCATTGCTAATTATTTTAGCAACATGGATTAATGCTTTGCTTGGGACACAACCAAAATTTAAACAATCGCCTCCGATATTTGTGTCAGATTTATCCACCAAGAGAACTTTGAAACCCGCTTTGTTCATGAAGCCAGCTATGTTTAATCCCCCAGAACCCGCACCAATAACTATTATATCGTAAGTTTTCATTTTATTATTAAATCTGCTTGTGTTTTTAAATTTTGGGGAACCAAGTTAATAGTTCACTCAGTTCACGTCAGGGATATATCTGTTAGTTCAATATAATCTATTCAAGTTTGCATGGTCGCATTAGCGGTAGTTTTTTATGTCCCTACACTAGTTACTTCTAAATCCAACGTCTTACCTTTTGTCTATATGCGTTATAATCAACACCAAAAGCTCTGTCTAAGTATTTTTCTTCTTTTAAGATTACAAAATATGTAACTACAAAAATCACGATTGGAATAAGCATAAATGTCCAATAGTTTCCTTTAAAGAATGCTATTCCAATATAAAGTGATAGCAGTCCTAAATACATAGGATTTCTGGAAATAGAATAAATGCCTGATGTTTGCAATGAATTAGCAGGCTTGTTAGGTATAAGTGTATTTTTTGTCTTAAAAAATTTTATCAGAGCTGGAAGAAGCATTATGATACCTATAGAAATAAATACCGCTCCTAAAATCAAAAAAAGAGTTGTCTCGAAAAGTGCTCTAGAAAATGGAAATTGATTTTGTAATAAGATTGAAGATAAAAAAATTAACACATAGAAAAGTGGGGGCGGAAGATATACTCCTGGATGGTCAATTTTGTTTTTCTTTGTTTTCATTGTCATTGTATTATAGTTGTCTATTACATGTGTAAATGGTCGGCATAGCATGGCTGTGTTATCGATTGTTTTTCTTTTCTGTACGTTATTTTCCATTCTCGTCAACTGCCAACGGTGCTCCAACAACTTTCATGTCATGGTCTGCAAAAACTTTTGCAATTTCCTCTTTGGTCGGAGGAGAAGTCCACTTGTCTGTGACCTTAAAAAATGCTTCCATTTTTCCTGCTGGCAAATAAGAAACAATCATCTTTCCTTTTTCTGTCAGTTGAATAAAAGCATGTTGCACATTTCTTGGAAGAAAAATTGTATCACCTGATTTCATTTGGTATTTGTCATCACCAACTTGAAACAGATATTCTCCTTCAATTACATAAAACCACTCGTCTTGAAAAGGGTGGATGTGCAAAGGCGGTCCTCCGTTTGGAGTAAGTCCGGTTTGCTCAAACACCGCTAAATCATTTTCAGTGTCAGTCCCGGAGATTTTGATGTCTAATGTGTTCAGTGTAACCCCTTTCATTTTAAAGTGTTCGCCAAATCTTGCATCACCTGCATTTACTTTAAATCCTTCATCAGTTCCCATATTGTTCTCCTTATAACTTAAAAGTTGTAGTTCTTTATAAAGTTTCCATGTTATATTAAATCGTTTTCGTTGCAAAGTAAAGAAAACACAATTATCCCACTCTAAAAATAAAGAAAAAATCAAATTTATTCCCCTTGAAAGCCCATAATTCCTTATTCTCCATTAGAAAAATATTTTTTGAATTGCGTATTACTAAAGATATAAAAACCTTTTTGAGTATTTATTTAAATGAAAGAAGAGAGTTTTGATTATATAATCTTGGGAGCTGGCGGCGCTGGTCTAGCTTCTGCAATGTATGCTGGAAGATTGGGATTAAAAACCCTTGTACTTGGAGCATCTCATGGATCAGAGCTTCCAGTTGGCGGAGTTATCACAACAACAAACATTGTAGAAAATTACCCTGGGTTCATTAAATTAACAGGAACAGAGTTAGCAAAGAAAATAGAAGATCACGCAAGAAGTTATGAGTTAGTAACAATAAAAGAAGAGAAAGCACAGAAAATTGAGAAACATAAAGGTTGCTTTAAGATAACAACCAATAAGTCTGCTTACTCTACAAAGACAATTCTTTTTGCAACAGGGACAAAGTGGAGAAAACTTGATGTTCCAGGAGCTAAAGAATTTGAGAATAAAGGTTTAGCATTCTGTGCTTTATGCGACGGGGTATTATTCAAAAACAAAGTTGTTGGAGTAGTTGGGGGAAGCGACTCTGCAGTTAAAGATGCTTTGCTTTTATCAGAATATACAAAAAAAGTTTACATTATCTATCGAGGAGAACAAATTCGTCCCGAGCCAATAAATATGGAAAGAGTGAAAGCAAACAAAAAGATAGAAATTATTAATAATACAAACGTTACGGAAATAAAAGGCAGTAAATTTCTAGAAAAAGTTATTCTTGATAAACCTTACAAAGAATCAAAGGAATTAAAATTGGATGGATTATTTATTGCAATAGGGCATATTGTTCTTTCAGACTTAGCAAAAACTTTAGGAGTGAAAACAAACGAAAAAGGAGAGATAATAACAGATAAAACTGCATTAACAAATGTTCCAGGAATTTTTGCGGCAGGAGATGTCGCAGATACTCCTTTCAAACAACTTATAACTGGAGTAGCAGAAGGTTGCATTGGAGCTCATTCAGCTTATGAATATATAACTAAGAATAAAGTAGTTGCCTGTTGATTTCTTGATACTGAAAATCTCTTATTATTCTAACTTAGTAACTTCCCTAAAAACACTTAAAGCTTCTTCCTCGCTGATTATTTTCTTGTGTATTTTAGGATGAGCTTCCTGAACATAAATATAAGCAGGGGCTGCCTGGTTAACAACCATCGGAATTCCATCAATGATATTCTTAAGACCTTCATTTTCTGCAATACGCAGCGTCTTAGTTTTTCCACTTTTATGCAATGTAATATCCGCAACAATAACTTCGGGATTTAATCTAGATAATTCTCTTGCGATTGTTCTCGAAATATTTTCATTATATCCCTTATCGTCTGCAGTAGCAAAGGCGGCAAAATCTTCAAATGTTCCATCAGATCCTTTATTTGTTAAATTAATGATAGCATCCGGTCTAATAAAAGAATTTAATAAATAACCCCTAATAATATCTTCACCACCTGCAACAGCAATTCCAGATTTTCCTCCATATTGTGCATTTATTTTAGCAGCCAAATCTACGGCTTTTGAAATAGTTCTATTCAAAATTGCGATTCTTCCCGGATTTTTTTGAGCAATCAGTCTTACAATTTCTTTAGCAACTCCACCAGCACCCAAGATCACATAGTTAGCTCCCTTAGTATCTTTACCAATTTCTTTAAATTTATCTTCTAAACTTCTGAGGAAACCTTGTGCGTCCGTATTATATCCAACAATTTTACCTTCCTTCTTAACCACAATGTTAACAGCTTCTAGATCTTCAGGAGAAACCTTATCTAAATATTTAATTCCTACATCTTTAAATCCGGAACCAAAACCTCCTCCAAGGTATTTTGGATCCTGTCTAAATACATCGACAATTAATTCCAAATCTTTAGGATTTGCAACTACCATTATATTTCGAATGTTTAGCCCCAATCTCTCATAAAGTGAATTCCACATTAAGGGCGTTTTTGCTCCATAATCATGATCTGTTAAAGGAATAGTGTAACCCTCTAAAGAATCTAATCTTGATAAATCAATCCTATCATCAACCAATAAAAAATCATTTTTCTGTGGTAGTCTCGCTAGTTTAATAACTTCTTGTTCTAAAAGGTCTCTCAAGGTTTTTGGTTGTTCAGTCATCTTATTTTTCATTAAACAGGCCTTATAAGCATTTAGTGAACTTGGTTAACTTTTTCCTTAACAGAGTTTACTGAAATTATAAAAACAAAAAATAATCAGTTTATCTGGAGGTGCAGGATGGAAAAGATAAAAATTTGTGCTGAATGTTTGAACGCTGAAGCAACAAAATGTTGTAGAAAATGCAATGAATGTTACTGTGAGGGATGCATAAAATTGCATTATATTGAAAAGCACATGAAAAAACATTTGAAAAAATTAAGAATGTAAAGTTCTAATCTACTTTAACTGCATGCTTAGTTATCTCAAGACTGCATCCATTATAAGCCTTGCAAAAATCTTCACATTTTTGTGCTAATTGTTCCTCTTTGTAAAAAAATCCGCATATTGAGCACTTAAAATAATTTTTACCATTAACAATTTTTTCTTCAACCATTTTAATCACATTACTACTTCTGGGATTTTAATCTCTTTGCAATTATGCAGTTCCCCATCAATCATCTCCCCACACATTTCACAATGTAATTTTTTCTTTTTTATAATTTCTAATACTCTCAATATTTCTTTTGCTACGTTGCTTTTATTTTTTACAATTCGATTACAGGAGATTTTTACTTCTTCTAAAGCCTTTGGATGCATCTTTATCCTTTCAACTCTTTTCCCAGCAATATACTGCGAAATAGCAGCCTTGGTTAAGCCCATCATTAAAGCAACGTTATCATAACTAATTTTGTGTTCCCTGGAAAAACACATAGCCATCTCTCTTCTTATTGCAGGAATGATATACCAGACTTCTATTTCTTGAGGTAGTGTATGCATGTTATTGATTAGAATAGAACGATTATAAAGTTATTGCTTTTCTTGAAAATTAAATGCAGAATGTATAAAACAAAAAATATTCCAATCATAATTAAAATAATTGAAAGGTCGGGCTGAATCAAAGAGCCGAAGAAACTAAGAAGAAAAACTATCGGTATCATTCCTATGAAGGTAACCAATGCAAAGTAAAACCTCTGTTAATTAGACAATTATAGAATATTTATGAAACCTGCAAATTTCGCAATAATGTGTCCCTTTTGGGACACCAAATTATAAATTTATAGTCTTAAGTTTCCCCTCTGCCAGTCTCTTATTACTTGCATAGCAACCCTGTTTTCTTCAACCTCTCCATGTTTTTTTATAAACCCCTTTTTTATTCCTATTAGCCTTATTATTTCTTCATTATCCTCTGTTTTTTCTTTTATTTTATAGTTCTCTAAAATTTTATTTTTACTTGGGAATAAGTTTATTATCTTATAAGCAACCAGTTCGAGATTTTTTATTTTTTCAGGGTTTTTTGATCCAATCAAGCTCAATCGAATCTCATCATCCTGCCCTATAGGAATAACTCCTGGAGAGTCAACTACCTCTAAATTTGATGATTTTACCCATTGTATGCCGTGAGTTGTTCCAGCTTTTGAAGAAATAGGAGCTTTTTTTCTTAAAACCAATGAATTTATAATTGATGATTTTCCAGTATTTGGATAGCCTAAAACTCCTATTCTTATATTTTGTTTTTTTGACAATCTGATTAAGTATTCTCTTAACCTTCTTGTTCCTAATTTTTCTGTTGTAGATACTGAAAATACCTCACATTCTTTTTTTAATTTATTGAAA
>Ga0210006_1000902_pt1 | contig 21588 bp, 23 predicted proteins | sample CryGey02umfilter_2_FD_185452 | JGI IMG/M metagenome (GOLD analysis project Ga0210006, IMG submission 185452) | Groundwater microbial communities from aquifer in Utah, USA - Crystal Geyser 4/10/14 0.2 um filter (SPAdes) (version 3) | ecosystem: Environmental > Aquatic > Deep subsurface >... | reverse complement strand
TATTTTTAAAAAAGTGAATTTCTCGTTCAAAAATAAAAATGCAAGGATTGCTAAAAATACAATATTTAATCTATAAATCATAGCACCTGCTGACGCACTGGTGTGTTTCATTGCTTTTATTAGAAGTATGTTTGCTACAACAGAAGTTATTCCTGCAAAAAGCCCTATAAATATCGTTTGATTATTGAAAAATAAAGTTTCATTTATCAATCCCTTTACAATAAAAAAAAGACTCCAGACCATTCCAATAATTGATACAAAAACACCTACTGACCTTGAGCGGTCGCTATATTTTTTAAATATTAAATCATTTATACCTGCAAAACTTAAACTTAACAAAGAAAATATTAAGGTAACGGTGCCAGTCTTTACTTATTGACAATTAGATTTTATGCCCGAAATGTTGCGCAGTATTATGGGAACGAAAAAAATGCTGGTATATGTTACTTTAGTTATGGTTATGAACTGATGGATAATTTAAAAAATGGTAATTTTCTTGAAACGAAGCCGGATGCGGGTGTAGTGTATAGGATATTAAGAAAATTGGAAAAAGAAGGGTTTGTCAAATCAACTGGACGTGTGGGCTAAAAGTATTCTTGCGAAAAGGAACAATTTAAATAAATTTTTATCCGGGTATGAAAAAATTAAAAAAGGAGAATAAACAATGGAACTTGTTCATCTTGAAAATGTAAAAAAGGACTATGTTATTGGAGAAGTTAAAGTCCCGGCATTAAAAGGGATAGACCTTTCAATTGACATAGGGAGATTCATTTCCTTTGTAGGTCCGTCCGGGAGCGGTAAAACGACATTGCTGAATTTAATCGGCTGTCTTGATAAACCGACGGAAGGGAAAGTGTTTATAACTAATGTAGAAATTAATAGAATGGATAGAAAAACATCGGCAAAATTCAGGGGAAACAACATCGGGTTTATATTTCAGAATTTTAATCTGATTCCTGTCCTGACGGTTTATGAGAATATAGAATACCCTTTAATAATGGTTCAGAATATCCCTTCCGAAGTAAGAAGACAAAAGATTGACAATTTACTTGCAAAAGTCGGGATGACAGAACAGAAGAACAAATACCCGTCGCAGCTATCAGGCGGACAGAAACAACGCGTAGCAGTAGCACGGGCGCTTGTAACCGAACCGAAACTCGTCCTGGCGGACGAACCTACCGCAAATCTTGACCATGACACTGCCTATAAAGTAATAGGGCTGATGCATGATATGAAAAAAGAATTTGAAACCACTTTTATTTTTGCTACTCATGACTCAAAGATTGTAGGCGAGGCAGAGGTTGTATATACAATGGAAGACGGTTTGATCACCAAAATGCAGGAAAACAAAAAAACCGGGGAGACAAATTAAAATGAAAAGTATAATAAAAATTGCCTGGCGAAACTTGTTAAGATATACACGAAGAACATTTCTTACAGCGTCATTGATTGCCGTAGGCGTTGCCCTGGTAATAATATTCGGCGGTATAGGAAACTCGTTTAAAAGCGAAGTAATAGGAATCCTTACCGATTCCAACCTTGGGGATATCCAGATACATAAGAAAGGATATGTCGGTTCAATAGACAACTTACCCCTTGATATAACTATTCCCGAAAAAGAGCTGAAGAAAATAGAAACACTGTTGGCTAATAACCCTGAGGTAAAAGCATACTCGGAACGAGTCAGGTTCGGTGCGATGGTAAGTAATTTTGTGCAGACGACAAACATTAGACTAACGGCTGTATACCCTGAGAAAGAAAGCAAAACCTGCACTTCTCTTGTAAAGAGGATAAAAGAAGGAAACTCAAATCCCGATACTTTCATAGGTCCCGGTACAATTGTTATTCCGTTAAATATTGCAAACGGAATGAATCTAAAAATAGGAGATGATATTGTTCTGGTTGCAACCAACAAAGAAGGTTCGGTTAACGGGATGACATTTAAAATATCCGGCATATCGGAAAACATACTGGGTCCCCAGGGAAAAGACGGATACATTCACATTAACATACATCATTTTGAAAAATGAGTTGATGCAGATACAGGGAGAAAAAACAGGTAAACCCGTTTTTGAAATTCACACCTGGGAGGACCTCTCTCCGTTTTCAAGCATAGCGAAAATAGTAACCCTGTTAATTATGGTAGTGCGGATAGTTCTTATTTCCATCGTTTTAATCAGCATTCTCAACGTTATGATGATGTCCGTGTATGAGAGAATCGGAGAAATAGGGACAATTGCTTCCATAGGCACGCCGCCTTCTAAAATCCTCGCTCTCTTTTTGACCGAAGGACTATCTCTCGGTTTTTTCAGTGCAATAGCAGGAAACATTATAGGCATAGTTATTTTATTGATTATTAGTAAGGCAAAGTTGAATTTCACATTTGGTATGATGGAAATTTCACTCGCGCCCCAAATACCAATGACCGAAGTTGTATTTGCATTAATCATTGTAGTTGTAATTTCTGCACTGGCAAGTTTGCAACCGGCACTTAAAGCATCTAAAATGGAACCGGTTGATGCCTTGAGACACATTTAAACGGAGGAAATTATTTTATGAAAATCATTAATTTGTTTTTAATCCTTACATTACTTTTTTTACTTACAGGACCGGCGTTTTCCCGGGACGGCAACGAACTCCTGAAAAGAATTGATGAGAAACTCATGCCTGAAAGTTATGAAGCATACAGAAAACTTATAAATATAGAACCAAACGGAAGAAAAAAAGAATTTGTGGTTTACACGGTAAAAAAAGGGAAAGATAAAATGGCAATGCTCTTTCTTTCTCCGGCCAGTGAAAAAGGAAGGGCTACTTTAAGATTGGGCGAAAATATGTGGCTTTACATACCCAATGTGGGTAAACCGATTCGTATTACCAGTTTGCAATCTGTTACCGGCGGAGTGTTCAACAACGCTGACATTATGCAGGTTGATTACAGTGCGGAATACAATGTAGTGAAATTAGAAAAAAATGAAACGGGATATTTACTTGAATTAAAGGCGAAGAATAAGACCGTTGCTTATGATAAGTTAAAAATGTGGGCGACAAAAGATGAGATATTGATAAAAATTGAGTGCTATTCTGCCAGCGGAATGCTTATAAAAACGCTTGAATTCAAGGAAATAAAAGATTTTGGTAACGACGTCGTCCGGCCTTCTGTCATAGAGACCCACAGCCCGCTCTACAAGGATTATCTGTCAGTAATGGTGTTTTCACAGGTCAGGCCAAGAACATTTAAAGATGAAGTTTTTTCAATGAACTATATGTCCAGAATTGAAGGATTGAGGAAATGAGAATGTTAGTGTCTGTAATTATTATTTTGTTACTGGGTAGTATTTCCTATGCGACGGATTATTCTTTTGAAATACCATCGTCAGAATCAAAAAAGGAAATGCTGGAATTAAACGGTAATCTTGATATTAAATATTCAATTTTTAGAAGTAGAAAAAAATCTCCAATGTATGGTTTGCAGTATTACAGCCAGCAACTTTCAGATATTCTATCGTCATATCGTATGGAATTTTATTTGAACGGTGATTATCAGACCGGAGATATCGGCGTGCATTTAAAAACACACTCGGAATATTACAGTGATAGCCAAACAGATTTTAATCTTTATGAACTGTACGGCGATGTAAATCTATCCGCCAATTCCTTTTTGCTTGCGGGTAAGAAAATGTACAACTGGGGCAAGGGTTATGCCTTCAACCCCGTGGGATATGTTAATCCTGTTAAAGACCCGGAAAACCCCGAACTTTCACAAACAGGGCTTTTCTCGGTTAATTACGAATACTCAAAAAGTTTTCAAACAGAAGCGATTAAAAACATGTCCTTTAATTTGATTGTTATACCTTCGGCAGATACGATTAACAATAAAATATCTGAAATAGAAAACACCGACATTGCAGGTAAATTATATTTCCTGCTTTTGGATATGGACGTTGACTTTATGCAATATTACAGTAAGATAAACCCGGGAAAGTCAGGGGTTGATTTTTCCCGGAATATATTACCGAATCTGGAAATGCATGGAGAGATAAGCACTTTCAACAATCAACCGAAATATCTTATTTCCAATAATGCTCTTGAAACAAAATATATTGACGGTATCTCTTATCTCTCCGGTATAAGATGGCTAAACGAATGGAATATTACGACTATACTGGAATATTATCATAATGATGCCGGGTTGACAACAAAAGAGTTTGAGGATTACAATAATTTCCTGGTGAATGCTGTTGCTTCAGGTAATGCCGTCGCCGCATTCAATGCGGCAAATATAGTTAGAAGCAATTTCAGCGGCACTAATTTAATGCGGGATTACCTGTACTTAAAAATATCCTGGCCGGAACCGTTTAACATGGTATATTTCACCCCTTCCCTCTATACTATTATTAACACAAATGACGGGAGTTCCATTACGGGCGTTCCTCTAAGTTATAAACCAGTAACGAATCTTGAGTTTATAATATGGCCGGTATTTTTAATGGGTAACATAAACTCTGAACTTGGCAGTAAACAGTACGAAAACAAGATGGAGTTGTGGATGCGATTTTACTTTTAAGAAAGTCGTAACCTGTTGTATGCCTTAAAGCGGGTCAGATAATACCGCCCTGCAAGATGACCAATGATGTTCTTTTTTATATTGTTAAAGGAGAAGGTGAAATTACAGTTGACAATAAAAAAGAAGCATTATTTTCCGGGGTGAGCGTAATTGTACCTAAAGAAGCGGAATCAAGAAGCATTTCCGCAAAAATTGATATGGTGATTTTAGCAGTACAGTCAAAAGGGAAGACGTATCAAATATTCCATTATTCACAAAGAGCGGCTTAATTTATCTCCGCCTTGACCAGATGAGACTGGTTAAAGTTACCGCTTTCGTCTTAAGCAGAGACGTGGGGAAAGTTACCCGTGAAGTTTACAGACAGATTAAAGACATACCTTCTGTTTTTGGGTAGAAAAATTATTAAATAATTGCAAGAAAAAGAGAGACTGTAGCAAATTAGTCGGGATATAATGCATAATTTACTCCATTTGAACATCTTGCCTCATGCAAGGCATTTAACACTATTGGTCGTTGTTCAATATCTCGATCTCGTAACATATCAGAGGCTATACGATGAATAACAGAAGTTTGTGTTCTAACACGATAAATCGACTTTTGCATTTTCCGATGGCGCCTATTAGCTCGTTCTACAGAATTAGATGTTGCCTCCAACATTTTATCATCAAGGAAAGTAAGTGCTTTCTCAAGATTTGGAGAGTGTATCTTAGAAAGAATTTTATCAAGGTGCTTGAAACGAGAGAGTTTCGAACGAAGTTTGGCCAGTTTTTCCAATGCAGTATCTGTACGACATCTACGATCGAAAAGACTGTAAATCTTGTCCATAAGTTGTCGAAGAGATTTAAGATCTGCACAGCCATTGGAAATTTTGCTTATCTTATGCTGTTCAGTTTTGCTAAGCCCATGTTGAACAAAAAGGTACCGGTTCATGAAGAGTTCAGTAATGCGGTCTCGCATTTTTTTAGATCTAGAAAACAGTTTCTTCGCGTTACTGGAAGGACGACCACGGCCAAGTTTAGGAATTTTGGCATACATGGTTTTTCGAATCTTTGCTATTACCTTAAGAACATTTTTGGTTATTTCTTTAAGTATATGAAATTCACATACCTGATGAGCTACGCCAGGGAAGGTTTCTTGTATCACATCAGGATAAAGAGGAGAGCCATCAGTAGTAATGCCATGAACGAAAAGATTACGAGAAGAAATCATAAAACCAGCCCTTTTAAAAAATTTATGCACATCTTCCTTTTCAGGATCATGATCCAGAACTTCATAAGCAAGTCTTCGTTGATTTTTACTATCTACCATAAAAAGAATACAAAATGGTCCATCATATATTTCATCAGCAGCCAGATAACCAGAAAAATCTTTAAATGCCCAATCATAATATTCATCTTCAAGAGTTCTTATGCTTTTTTTTTCCTGCTCCCTCTACCCAGTTCTGTACAGTCGCAAAAGGAATATACACCAGATGGTCTCGCCATAGATGCCATGAAGCAGTACGCAGAGGCAGACCATCTTCAAATATCAATCTTAAGGCAACTGATATTACCTTGTGAGTATAGCAACTGCCTGGTGGAGCAAGGTCTGTCATGTTAGCGTTAAAATATATTTTATCTTTTTCACAACGATGTTTAGAATAAATGATCTCTATATCACGTGGTCGACCATCTCTGGTATCTCCCAGATCATGGAGAAGGCGTCTTCCTTTACTATCCCGATAACATCCTTTATTACAGAGAGGACATTTTCTTCTTCTATAATTTCGGGAGCGATGTTCCAGAATCGGACGTGGCAAATCTTCGGGTTTAATAATTTGTGCCTGCTCATTTTCTTGCATGGTAGTGGCTGACCTCCTGTGTGTTTTTTGAATACACAGTATATTATACCACTATTGTCATTAAAATGCAAGTATTTACCCGACTAATTTGCTACAGTCTCGAAAAAGATGAACTGGCACAATTACTATTTTTTTATCCGGAGAAATATCAAGAGTATTCTTTGAAAGGATAATACCTCCGCCAACCTTTCTTAAACGTTTGGCCTCCGAAGCCACAATGTTTGTCTGATATTTTGCCTCTATATATGTCCATCTATTTTCCGGACCCAATACAGCAAAATCTATTTCATCTTCGGAGTCTTTCCGCCAATAAAAAACATCTTCAAAGTGTGATTTCAAGTGAGTTGCCACTATTGATTCTACAAGATGTCCGAGTTTTTCTTTATTTTCCACATATTCTTTTGAAGCCGACCATTCATCCGGCATTCTTTCACACCAAGCACGAATATTATGAAAGATAAATGGGTCTTTAAAATAAATTTTCTTACGCTTCTTAAAAGCAATTTTTTTACCACCAATACTTTTTATGTGATAAAAAACATTCCAGATAAAGAGTTGTTCAATATCAAAAATATAGTCGCTCACAGTGTTGTGTGACCCCACTTCGGTTTCATTCACAATATCTCGCCAATCAAATGGATTTGTCATCTTATTAAGTATTGCAGATGAAATCTGACGGAAATAGTCTTCCCGTTTGCCCATTCTGACTAAATCACCTACAATTGCATGTCTGTATAGTTCATAAATATCCTTTGAAATCCTGTTTTCAGAGAATAACTTTGAAACAGGCTTTGGGAATCCACCAGAAACCAGATATTTCATGAACATATTATTGATTTCTTCTTGATGTAGTGTCAGCTCACGACATTGTTTATAAACTTTTTGAGGTTCTAAACAATCAACAAAAGGTATTTTTTTAGATAAATCTGATAAAACTGTAAATAAAAACTCTCTAAAATTCATTGGCAACATAATTTTATCAAGACCTATCCCGACACCTCTCCTGCCAGGCATTCGTTCAGCACCGTGTTTTAAGTCAATAGCATGAGAACCTGTTGCAATAACCACTGCATTTTTCAGTCTGCCGGTATCTGCAACAACTTTCACGCCTGTACTCCATTTCTTTGTATAAGTTACTTCGTCAAGAAAAATATAAAGCCTTTGTTTTTTAACAGTCTCACGTGTCCAGTCAATATATGTCTCAAGAAGGTCTTTTAATGACCGGTCATTTTGAATTCCTCCCTGGTCACAGGCAAAGTAAAATACTGTTCTGGGATCTACTTTATCTTTTAATAATAAATCTTTGATGATTAACTTAAGAAGAGTTGTCTTGCCAACCTGCCTTGGGCCGCGCAGAACATATATAAGGTCTTTATCAAGCACAAATTCGTATTGTAGTTTCGGCTGCCACTTTATTTTTGACTCTTTATAAAGCCCCAGGTGATAGTCTTCTTCAATACTATCGGTATTTTTCCACCATTGATTTTGTCTGACAAGAATATCTGTTTCCATTTATCTTCCCGGTCAATTCATTGACCAAAATATAATGTTTTTGGTCATTTGACTGACCATATTATATATTATCGTAAACTGCCTGTCAAGCACTAGGATTTCAGGTTAATCTTTTAAATCCAGTATGGGCAACCGGGCCTTTAAGTAACTGCTGAACATTTTTGTTTTCAACAGCGCCTTTTATTATATCAAAATATGTTGTTTTACAATTTTTTTAAGCTATGAGTGAAGTTGTGTTGCTGGAAAAAAATCAAGTTTTTATCGATATCTCAAGAACCAGGAAACCGAGATAGGGGACTTCCGCTCCCATTTTAGCTCTGGCGGGTTTTGACAGCGGGGCTAAAAGGGTAGATTGAATATTTTTGATTTTTAGATTATGCATTTGTATTACCGGTCTGGCAGAATCAGGCGAACCGTTAAAAACCACAACAAAGTGCTTGTCTTCCCCCTTGAAATGAATAGGAATCAGATTTGCACCACCTGTAACCATAATAGAATTAAACCTGCCGCCCGCAAGAAAATTAATAGCCTTTTGGACAATGGTTTGACGCTGATAGCTTCGCGGTAAAACTGCCGGATTTTCCATCGGGTGGGTTACTACCCTGCCACCCAGTTCATTTTCATAAACAACCATACCTGCACCAAAGCGTTCTCTCTCGGGTGTAATAATAGTGGTCCATTCATCTGCACCTTTTCGTGGTTCTATCTTACCCATGCGGTCCAGAAGATTTGCGCTTAAATAGACTCCTTTGCGAATGCCGGTTTTATTTGAAACAATTATCTCAACAGAGTATTTTCCTTCTTCTCTGTTCACCCATTTTTTAAAATTCACACCTATATATCGCCCGAATCCTCGCTGACACAGAATATCTGCACTCAATCCATCGAGCAATAATCCTTTTGAAAGCATATTATATATTTCATCGTTATCAAATGCCCAGGCTAAACTGCCAAAAACAGCATTTACCTCCTGACAATCTGCTGATACGGGAATACCGTAAGGAAGGAGATATTCTCCGGGTGTAAGTGAACTCGCATTTAATTCCGTCATTGACTGTCCTTTGGTTGTCCGGACATATGCTTGAGCGTCCTGACGCCAGGGAATTCCTACACCGCAGGTTTGTAGATTCTTTGAGAATTTTTTGGAAATCCATTCCAAACCAGGACAGCTTTTATCAAGAAGTTTACCAATTTGAGGTTCGTCTCCTGCCGGATTTCCGGAAAACGGGAACAGGTTTAAAAGCAATGCATCCGAACCGTAGAACATACAAAGCGCCATGTCTGTCCACGTCATACTATCGGATTTCGCCCAATTAGTATATGGAAAATTTTCTACCTCGGGTGCAACCTCACAGTAATCAGGCCTGAAATTTTTCTGGATATCCAGCATCATAACGGAATATACTTTGTCTTTCCCGAGAGATTCGCTGTATCCTGCAAAATGCGGCCTATGAGCCACCTGGCCGTTTATAGTTAATACATCAAAAAGTTTTTGCCAGTCCCTCCCTTCTGCACTTTGAGTAGAAGGAAGTGAACTCATCAATCCGATTTTGGTTTTATCGGGTGCGTCCCCGGCAACAACTTTGGTTATATCACCGGCTGTTTCAATCTGTATTTCTCTCCAGTTTTCCATCCACATAGCTCGCCAGGGGTGAGGTTCTCCGGGCTTAAGAATATTTTTAACTACTTCTTTCCGGGTAATCCTGCGTCCTATTTTACGTTCAAAACGATTGAGTACTTCCGGTTCAAAACCGCCGCCCCAGGTTAACGGGTCATGATTATGATAACGGAAATCATCTTCTACCCAGATAACACGAAATCCTAATTTAGCAAATCTGCCGTAAACTCTGCAGATGTATTTACGCCATTCTGGGTCAGCAAAGGAAGCACATGCCTTGCTAACTTCACCGTCCGGCGATACCATCGGTTTGAATTTGCGATCTTTCGGAAACCTGCGTCCCCTGTCACAGTGAAGGACGGTCATCCACGGATTTAAAGATGTTTTTACACCGGATTTATTTAAAATGTATTTAACTTTCTTTACTGTATTAAACCACATGTTTTCCTCTTTAGCAGATAAAAGACCGTTGTTCCATTCTTCACCGGCAAAAAACATAACAACTTCTTCCACACCGTGTTTCCTGCAGAAATTCGCCAGAACATGTGCATCTCTTTCTACATTCTTACCCGGAATAACCTGAAACCGTAAATGGTACTGAACCTGTCTGGAAAACCTATTTTTAAATTCATTCATAATGTTTCATAACTCCTTATAAAACCCCATATTTTAAACCACAATCTATGTAGTGTATAATATTTTCCTGTATTTTTTTATCAAGCGGTGTATTAAGCGGCATTGCTGTAGGACAGAGAATAAAACCGCCTTCCCCGCTTGTTCCTTCTTTAATTGCTTTCTTTACTGCTGTTTCAACATCTTCTTTTTTTCCTGTTTCAAATAATCTTTCTTCGATATTACCGATAAGCGTTATTTTTTCTCCAAGTATTTCTCTTACCTCTTTTAATTCTATATCGCCGTCCGGCGGCGGTTCCAGCGGGTCAATGGCATCGATTTCCATTTCTTTGATTGAGTTCAATACTTTTTTTATTTTTCCATGACTGTGTATTCTTGCCAGCCCGCCGTGAGTGTGCATCAATTTTATTAATTCCGTATCGTAGGGTTTTATAAGTAAATCAAACTCCCGCGGTGAGAGGTACGGCGGAGTGGCATACTCCGGACCGACTATACGATATAAACCAACACAACTTTTTTCTAAGATGTATTTTAAGTAATTGTAAATCCTTTCCTGAAAAAAATCCATTAATTTGAAAATGAGGTCATTCTCTTCCACATAAGCCATAAGAAACTGTGAAAATCCTAAAACATCTGCTGTCATACATAATGCATCAGGAATGTCTCCCATAGGAATGCCTTTGTCCCCAAGTTGTTTATCTAACTGAAAAAAGGAATCAACTACAGGACGACAGGGTATATATCGTAAGGCGAGCAGTTTTTCTATATCTTCCTTATTTTTACAAAAATGTTCGATTGTCCATGTTGTATGAATTCCTTCGTCTTCCCGCAGTAGAGTTGAAATTATACCAAGAGGAGTTTCTATTTCCTTTTTTGTATATGAGGATGCGCCTTCTTTCCATGTTTTGATTCTGACTTGTTCTCTGTCAACTTCACCGAAGAATTCACAATTCTCAACAGCGGGACACCAGAAATACATTTTGTCAGTTTTCCCTTCAGCATATCTTAGAATTTCAACGTATTCAGGATAATTTTCAATCCAGCCCTGATAGATCCCGTCAAATTCATAAAGAGAGATTGGCACCCTGTCTGCCTTTTTACCTGCTAATGTTTTTAATAATCTTTCCCTTGAAGTTAACATTTTCACTTTATAATAGCTAATTTACCGGTTTTCTTTTCGCCTCTGTCATTAGTTATCAAATAAATATAAACACCGCTGGCTACCTTTGTGCCCTGGGAGTTTACAATGTCCCATCCATACATCCCGCTTGAATCAGTTTCTTCATGTTCAAACACAAGCTCTCCCGACACATTAAATATTTTTAAGCTATATTGTTTGGTCAATCCTTCAAACGCAACTTTTGCACGGTCAAACTTAGTTCCCGTGCCGGATTTAAGCGGATTTGGATAGACTTTTACGTTTAAAACAGAAACCGGGCTTGACTGCATAATCTGAAATTTCGACAGGTGCATCGTTTTGCCGACAAGTTTTTTAAGTGAAGTATATACCTCCGTGGGTATTGGAACCCAGGATGACAGGTTTTCATCATAATACGCAATAGTAAAATGGTTCTCGTTTAATCCTGTCAGACTAAGATTTATATAATACATTGTTATTGTTACAGGACTTTGGGGCTGAATTGGTTTTGATAATTTAATTTCTATTGCCACATCAGTTGCCTTTAACTCTGTCTCCTGCCCTGCCGGTACGGCAGGGATATCCGCCATAGCGGGGATAGATAGCTCTATATTAACCGTTTCCGTAAAAGTTTTACCGGGTATTTCCACATTAACTCTGCCTGCGGAGGTAGCTAAACTGATACTTTTATCTGTGTTAGGTTCAAACGTTGCTGACGTTTCTGACAATTCGTCGCTACAGCGAATAAGTTCACCGCTCCCGGAACTTATGCTAAGGTTAAACTGCGTCCATCCCCATACTTCATCGGAAAGTGTTGTGGAAACAGTACTCCATAGTCCCGTCAACTTTGCTGATTTTTTCCACTGACTGGTTAGCCTTCAGTCTAATGGTAACATTAACATCAGCATTATTTCTGTTTACAAACATCGCTAAATCCCGGCCCTGACCGTCTTTGAATGTCCCGGCAACTATATTGCTGTCCGGCGTTACATACTTGACTACGGGGTCGGTGTTATCCGTAAACTTCGTGGTTCCCGCAGGCGGGGTTGCATCCACCTGATAGACTGCCTGTGAAGTCGTATTTATTAAAATTTGTCCGAGAAATTGTATCTCCTTATTGACTTCTTTGGCAAGATAATAGACGTAGGTAGCATAGGTAGTCGTTGTGTTCCCTAATATTGCATTTCCACAATTCAGATATGGCCAGTAAACATAATGAGAATAACTTTTACCGCCATATACAAGAGAAGTATAAGCCTGGTAACCCATAACATATTTATTCATCCCGTTAGGAAGAGGGATGCTTCCATCCGGCATATAGTCAATAGAATAGCCGATATACCAGAACGGCACTGAATGAATCAATCCGTATTTCCGTACGGTTTCCATGTTCTGTAAATGACTGTCATCTCCCCAGCCATATGCGAAACCGTAGTGGTCATAGGACAGCATTTCCGGTTTCACGTTATCCATAAACGATGACACATAGGTCTCGTAATCCGGTGTGCCCAGCTGTGTTGCCGGGTCAGCATAGTTAGGATATAAATTTATATATGCTAAATGTTCGGGGTCTCTCTCTTTCAGTTTTTTCACTTTATATGCCCATAATGGAAACTTTGATACATGGGGTTCATCCGTAAGATAGTAACCATAGAATGCGGGATGGTCTTTGTAATCGTTAACTACTTGCTGGATTGTCGTAGTAGACGTATAATCAGAACCGGTAAGTCTTGAGTCCAATACAATACATTTGAACCCGTTCGTCTGGGCTAAGTTAAGCACTGAGATGTTTTCTTCGTAGGTATCAACACCGTTTCCGCCAAGCCACAGTGTGAAATTGCATTCTGCTATTTCTGCGTGCCGCGTTGTTGATGCATGTAGCGGCGGTGGAGGCGGCCACCAGAAAGTTACCGGAAAAGTGCCGGATGACTGATGCCATGCCGTTAAATCACCGGCTCCTACTGAAAATAATACCGACCCCAGCATAAACAAAAAAGTAAATATTTTTTTAGCTGAACCTTTTATAAAGTAATAGCCATTTATTAACTGATTCATTGTCTCTTTCACTTTATCCTGTGCAAGAGTTATATCTTCGGGATTCTGTATTATTATTTGTTCGTATGCCCGTCTTATTTCAGTACCTACATTGATTTTTGCTATCCCGTTCTTTACAGCTTCAAGGACATATGACTGCTGAATGCCCGACCCGCCGTGTAAAACAAGAGGTATTTTTGTAACTTCTTTTAATTTCTGTAAATGCTCTATATTCAGTCTGGCTTTGATTTTTTCTTTGGTTTTTGAAATACTACCCAACGCGCCGTGAATATTGCCTATTGCCACCGATAACCAATCTACTCCTGTTTGTTCTACAAATTCTTTTGCCTGTTCAAGGTTCGTAAATCCTTTACCTGACTTAAATAATTCTTCGTAATCCGGTAAGGGGCCCTTTTCATGGCCAAAAACAGCACCAAGTTCCGACTCCACTGCTATTTCCTTCTTATGTGCAAGTTCTACGACCTTTTTTGTTATTTCTATGTTTTCTTTAAAAGATAACCTTGAACCATCTATCATTACGGAATCATAGCCTAATTCTATTGCCTGTCTGATCAAAAACTCCCAATCCACCTTTTTACCGTCTTCGTCTATTACCGGTGTGTGGTCCAGATGTAGCCGCATATATCTGTAATCAAAATATTTATGATATTCTTCTATTACTTCCTTGTAGCCTTTTGCACCGAATTTTTCTACATCAGCCCTGGCTACTTCTATTAAACCGAATGTTTCATTGCTCTTTAATGCCTCTACTACCGGTTTGACCATGGGTATATATGCAATGTTAAAAGCCGGTATAACAATATGGTTATTGCATGCTTGTTTTACTATGTCTTTTACATTTGGAAGTTTTTTATCGGCTTTATTCATGCACATAATTATACTACTTTGTTTAAGTTTTGTAAACACTTTTTGATTAACTTTTTGATCAACTCAGGGCAAGGCGGGTGATTTTCAGGAGTTTTGCGATGGATTCGTCAAGATTCAGCAAGGAAATATTAGAAAAGTCAAAAAAATATAATGTTCAATGTGAGAATATTACTTTACCTGTTCTTTTAATTTCAGCAAGAAAACTCCGTGAATCACACTTCTTATATTCTTCAGGTGTGTAAGGCAGGGGTTCTATCGGAGGACCCTCTAAATTGATTGTTTTATAAATGAGAAATTTCATGTTTTCTATATGGTCTTTGTCCCGGAAATCAGGCGAAATTATTGCTAAATCTATGTCACTATCTTTATAATGTTTACCCTTCGCAAATGAACCAAAAAGGATAATTTTCCTTATTTCAATATCTTGGGATAACAAAACTATATACTCTTTTATAATTTCTTTTATTTTATTTTGTGTTTTAGCCATCTGTGTAATCCTTTTGTTCTGACCAGGTAAGTATTAGCATTTTTTTTCGTTGATAATTTTGACATTTTTTCTCTATATTCAGGATAACGGGCTTCTATACAGAAAGGAGTTAATTCTGTACATAATTCAATTTGTTCTTTGTCCATTAATTCGTAAATATTGGCTGATTTTGTCAATTTAATTAAATCATGTATTCTCGGGGGAGTAATATTGCTGACTGTTGTAATTATTGCCTTTAAAATTTTTTCAATTGACTGTTGGCATAAAAACATCACATATAGATAACGCTTTGTTTTAAACATTGCCTGAGCCGTTTCTAAATCATACATGGACTGTTCAAGCCAGTACTTTGTAATTTTATCCATTCGTCTAAATTATAACAAAAAAGTGGATTTATTGCAATGTGTGAATGTTTTGAGTTCCGGTTTTGATTAACTCAAGGCAAGGCGGGTGATTTTCATTTAAGTATCTCATACAACTTTTTCATCGCCGAGATACTGGCTTTTCTATCCGGTATTTCTTTTATCCACTTCTTGACCTTTTTCACGCTAAAAGGTTTTTGCAGATTAAGTTCCGGGAAATAACCGTATTGCTTTTTTTTCCTTGTAAACAGATATAAACAGTCAGCCAGTGCTTTTTCAGGTTCTGCTATAAGAAAACTTTCCGACCCCTTGTACCAGTCAAAACCTGCAAAGAACTTTGGGGATATTTGATGAACCACAAAGGTACCGATTGCCGTTTTGATCTTTTTTGAGTGTAATATTGAAGCCAGTGTTATGGATTGTGGTATCTGTTCAATGATACCGTGCATATGCAGAGCACTTAAAAAGGAAACATATACCCGGCTTAACTTGAACAAATGGGGTACTAACATAAAAGGGTTTATAAGTTTATTCGTAATTTCAGTCCATACGCCACGGTACACTTTTTTTATCACGTTGTGCCGGCTGAGATAGGCTAATGACTGAGTCACAGTAGACATGCTCTTGCCCGACATATCCGATATTTCACGGGTAGTAAAAATCGGGCGACCAAGTAGTTTAATGTTTTCAATTGTTATTTGTGTTTTTCGCATATCAGTTCATTTACCTTTAATTTGATTTCATCCCATAAACCAGAGTTATCGTAGGTTGCCCGGTCTTCTTCCGAAAGATAATTCAAGACGGTATCGCGGAACTGGTAAAAACTTACTGAAAATATGTTTTCGCTGGCAGTTTTAGCAATTACCGGAGTAATATTTACCTTGCCTGAAATCTGAGTTGATAATATATAGATATCAAAAATATCTCTTGCCTGAACCATTCTTCGATTGACCAAAGCATTAATCTTCTGGTTGACAGCACTCATAGCGTCATAATGACTTATAATTAGCGGAGACACCTTGTAGTAGCGCAGAATTTTTTCCGGAATAGATTCTACAACAGCATTACCCGAAGAGTGGCGGCGGGAGAATTCTACTTTTGTAAATAGGTGTCGTCTCCCTGATGAGTAATAAGATGTATCTTAAACCGCTGGGTCGTCGGCAAAATCTTCTCTATTCCGAAAACCTTCAGTTCATTTTGAAAAGAGGTTGAAACGATGATTTTCATTACCGTATCGCGCAATACACTGACACTGACCGTATTGACATCCAGATCCATATCTTCTGAGTATCTAACGCTGCCAAAAAACAACCTCATATTGACTCCGCCCTTGAGAACATAAAAAGACGGTCTTATTTTCTTCGTAAAGGCACGCAGAAACTCAATATGGAACACTTCCCTGACCTGTAAATTATCGTATGAATGCATATTCATATAAGTATACCTGTTTAGTTACATCTAAATATTACTACATATTAAACATTTTGTCAAGTCTCCGGTTTTGATTACAGGAATGCAGAATTTGTTTTTTTAGGAAGCAGAAATTTCCGACAAAAATCAGAAAAAATTAGAAATGTAATTTTAGGCGAGAAATATCCTGTGGGTCAGTTTTGGTGGGACTACTTGTGTTGGGGATTACATTTGGAACATACGATACTATCAAGAAGTATCCAGCCGTATTTGGAATGGTTTTGATAATTCATTTTGAAGTTCTTGTAATGACAGTAGTTCCCACCGTAAACTTTCCAACAGTTTCCTTGAAAAGTTTTTTATACTGCCATACACTTTTTTTATTTCTTTCACCAACAAACTGCCTTTTTCCATCAATTGTGAAATGATGTGTGCAATCTGAAGCAAATAATAAAAATTCTTTATTGCAATACTATCTTTGCAGTAAGCATGTTCCAAATCATAATCCCCGTTTTTCTGTACGTTAAATCCTTCATTCTCTATTTTCCATCGTAATCTACCACCTCCCGCTATTTCCTGATGTCTTTCGTTAAGTACATCTATCCCAAAATTTGTCAACCATACAAAATTTGTCGTTTTTGTTTTTTTGTTTCTGGTGACTGTTTCAACACATTCTAAAACATTCACTATCCCACAACTCTGTTCCGCTTCCTTGTAATGCAAAACATCCTCAGCCCACCGAAATACCTGCCTTACCTTTCCCTCGTTATATTCTCTGTAATTATCCTTAAACACATGGTCTCTTAATGACTCGTATTCCCTGAACACTTCTGGCATGGACCCCGGCTTAAACGTTATTAAATATTTCCAGCCATTCTTGTTGCAAATTTCTATCACCGGTATATTGGCATACAAACCATCCAATAATAACCCTCTTTTTCAGGAATACATCATATCAAAATATTAAGTGGTCTCAAAATCCGCAAGGGATTTTTGAAAATACTCTCCGACGAGAACTTTTTCACTGTGGCGGTTTGTCCAGACATCTGGTAAGGATATATCTATTTACAATCTCAATCTAATATATATAGTCTAATCTAAAATCCACCTTTCAGAAAAAACTTAAAAATTATTTATACCTTTTATTGAGTTTTGATATAATAAAAAGCACTACTAAGTGATGCTCGGTAGTGCTTTTTTTAATGACAGGAGTAATCTAACTGGAAGACTCTTGGAAGACTCTCCTGCTGTTTAATAGTATATATTAATCGGGAGAGATTTGTCAAATGAATATCAGTGACAACTATCCTAAATAAATATACTAAACGTAAATGTATAATATGCAAGAGCTATTATCTGCCAGATGTCCGACATAGGAAGGAACAGAAATATTGTAAACGATGTGGTAAAAAAATAAAGAAAGAACAGATAAAACAAGCCAATAAAAAATATTGGAATAGTAAAAAAGGTAAAAGAAAAAAACGACTACAGAATCAACAATATAGAAAAAAAGCAAATTGGACTGAATATATATTAAATTATATAAGAATACACAAAAAAAGGATAAAACAAATTAGGCAAAAATCAAATTGTAAATATTACCAGAAACATAGACGGAAAATAATCTTACAAAATATTGTAGGCGGCGGTTTGAAATTCCCCAGAATAGCGCGGTTTAGTATTCCCCATATTGGTGTTTAAGCGAAAAGTATCCCTACTCGCTGTTTAAATAAAGACAAGCAATGATAAAGCTCGCCTGTGTAAAAAGCAACAGCGAGAATATTTTATTCCTGGATGGCTATATTATCTTTTCGTTTTCTGTCTTTGACTCGATAGCTGGCTCCTTCGATCTTGATCACTTCAGAATGGTGGACAAGCCTGTCGATAATGGCAGAGGCCACAGTATTGTCATTAAATATCTTACCCCAGTCTTTGAAAGCGCGGTTGGTCGTTAAGATAACGGAACCCTTTTCATAGCGGGAAGAGATGACATTAAAGAAGTGGTCTGAGCCCTGTTTATCGAACGGGAGATATCCTACCTCATCGATGACCAATAGCCTGGGAGAGCAGTAATATTTCATAGCTCTGTGGAGGCTGTGATCTGCCTGAGATGCGTTAAGATAGTTAATCATGTCTACTGCGCGTGTATAAAGAGTCCTGATGCCTGAACTTGCGGCTTTATGTCCGATAGCGTTTGCGAGGTGAGTTTTACCGGTGCCCGTAGGCCCTATAAAGACGATGCCTTCCGCGTTATCAATGAAAGAGAGTTCAGCTGCGGCGAGGATCTTTTGTTTGGGTATGGAAGCAGGGAAATTAAAATCGAAGGAATCAAGAGTTTTTATTTGAGGGAATTTAGCCTGAGAGATGCGGGCTTGGACTTGACGTTCAAACTTAGCGCAGCATTCCTGAGAGAGGAACCTGACAAGGAATTCCTGGTGGGAGATATTTTCTTTGCCTGCGGTTTCAATGCTGGATTTATAGTTTTTGAGAGATGCGTAGAAATGAAGATAGTCGAGCATTTCTTCAATGTTTTTGGGAGCGCATAAGCGCGTAGGATTATCCTTTTTGCCTGGTGAATTCATTTTATTTGTCCTCTTGTGAGTTATCTGGCTGGGAATCAAACAAATCGTCATATAGCGAAAGGTCTTGTTCTTCTACGGCCAGCTGAGTCCATGCAGGTTTGGCCGGAATGGTAATAGGCGGATGTTCCTTGACACCGCGCGCGGCTCTCTGCTGAAGGATGATATTTTTCAAATAAGGGGCGCCGTAAGCTTTATGGCGCAGAGCCTGGTCTATTGCCTGGAGGACTTCGGTTTTTCCGTAAAGCCTGGCACATTCCATAATTTGAGCGACATGGTGATGGACATTTAATTCGGAAGCGATTAAGCCGTCAAGATAATTTTTAGCCAAATCACCGAGGCTTAAGAACTGGTCTTTAAGTTTTGAAGCGAAAGCTTTTTTCTTTTCTGCGATTAAGCCTTCGTAATGTTTCGGGTCTTCAACAGCGATTCCGCGCTCATAAGAGCGGTGATGTACAGCCAGGATATGTCCGGCATTTGCGGGATTAAAAATACGGATTTCATCTTTTGAGGCTTTAAGCAAGACGGGCCGGTAAGCGAAAGAGAAAGGAAGCGAGTATGTATTACCGTCAAAATGGACAAAAGCCTGGGAAGAAGCGGTAAGAGCGCGGACAATTGTTGCATCGTAAGGATGAATCGGCAATGGGCGCAGAAGAAGTTTTTCGCGTTCAAACCGGTCTATTGGCCGTTCCCTGGTAGTTCCATGGATGCGGGTATTGGCGATTTCATCGCGCCAGCAGCTGGCATCGTTGTGGATTTGAGGCCATGAGATAGTTCTTCCAGAGAGGAAATTACCGCGGATATATTTGACGCCGTTTTCTACCTTGCCTTTCTCGTTTCCGCGGGCGATATTGCAGGGGACTGGCTCGAACAGGAAAACGCCGGCAAATTCCATGAATTTTGGGTTAAATTGGATGGCATTTCCAATGCGGGAAAGCACTACGGTTTTGAGGTTATCGTAAAGTATTTTCTGAGAGATACCGCCGAAGAAACGGAATGCGTTGATATGGCAGCCAATGAAATCTTCCAGGCATTGCGACAGGGTAAATTCTAGATAAAGCATTCTGGAAAAAGAGAGTACCATGACAAAGCAGGAAAGTTTGCGCCATGCATTTCCGATTTGAACGGAACCGCAATTGGCCCAATCGACCTGAGCGAATTCCGCTGGCAGAGTTTCAATTCTTAAGAAAGCCTCCTTTTGTTTTTTTCTTACTTGTTCAAGATATTCTGTGAGTATTCGGATTTTGCCGGAGTATCCGAGCCGTTTGATCTCATCGAAAAGGACGGTGCCAAAGAGGTTCGGGTATTCCCGCAGGCGTTCTGAGATGTAATCTTTATACGGGTCGAGCTTGGAAAGACGGCTGGAAGACTGTTTACGGACAGGGAGAGCTTGCTGGCTCAGTGCAATCCGTATTGTTTTGCGGTCCAGTTGAGTGCGACGAGCGATCTCAGAGATTGACAAGTGCTCGGCTTCATGTAACCGTTTGATTAATGCCCATGTTTCTGCGTTCATGGCATCATTATGGCACAAAACCGGCGATGGAAGCAATATTGGTTTGTTTTGCGGACAGTTCTTTCCAGATTAACAGGTCAATAAGGCCATCCACCCGACGGTCTATCGCGGTTTGTTTTGCGGACAAAAAAGGCTCACTTTTGCGGATACTATTAAGCTTCTCGACGGTGATTTTGCGCATCGTGGTTTGTTTTGCGGACAGTTTCAGCCGTTTTCGGGAAAGAACCCTTCTGCGGTTATCTTTGCGGATATATTCGGGATGAGACGCCCTGTAGCGTTTCCAGTAGTTGTTTTTGGCTGCCCATGCCCGAATCTTGGCGCCGCGACAACTTTGGTAATCCGGATGCCTGGCAGTCCAGTTCCGGTTTTTTTGACGTCGCCGTTCATCGCGGCAACCCTTTTTCCCGCACGCTTTTTGAAACTGCGCTGTCCGCGGATCGGGTTTATACCAGCGGCTGCAAAACTGGCATCGCTTCTTTTTAGCCTTCATGGCAAGTTCCTCCCCGGGTAGAATGGGTAACCCCTGCCATTAGTTTAGCAGCTAAATGCAAAATATTGAAATTTATTTCAAGGTAGATTCTGAATGAGATATGAAGGTTGAATTTTTCGCGCGCGCCACCCTGGGGAATTTACAACCGCTGTAAACTGGGGAGTTTAAAACCACTGGTAACACACATACCTGCAAAAACAATAGAAGTTGACGATTTACAGGCAGAAGCAATGCTGATTACAACAAATAGATTTCAACATCCACTCCAACAGATAGAGGAGGCATGGGTAGTACAAGATTTGATTGAGAATCACAAAAAATCATTAAGAGAATGTGGAAATATATTAGATGTAAGTAAGAGTTGGGTGTATCATCGTCAATTATTGGCAACAATAAAGTGTATGGGTTTGTCAAGACCAATTTGTAAGGTTTGTTAAGGTGAAACTTTTCAATGAGCGAATCGACCGTTTTTTGAAATTTTACAAAATATTTAATTTCCTACTGCCACAACACTTTGAAA
>Ga0210006_1000900_pt1 | contig 21639 bp, 18 predicted proteins | sample CryGey02umfilter_2_FD_185452 | JGI IMG/M metagenome (GOLD analysis project Ga0210006, IMG submission 185452) | Groundwater microbial communities from aquifer in Utah, USA - Crystal Geyser 4/10/14 0.2 um filter (SPAdes) (version 3) | ecosystem: Environmental > Aquatic > Deep subsurface >... | reverse complement strand
CAGAATGATGCTTGCGGAGCCTGGATTATGGTGAAGTCTAAGAAATTGACAGTATATGATATTATGGAAGCAATTAAAAAGGGTTTGTTCTATGCAAGTTGTGGGCCGGAGATTAAAGATGTGAAAATTAGCGGGGGCAATATTTTTGTGGCAACTTCTCCAGTGAAATCAATCTCTTTCATTGCGCCAAACGGGCATGGCGAGATGTTTACAGCATTAAAAAGAGAGCCACTTAGAGAAGTTGAATACAAAATTCGTGGACAGGAGAGATATATCAGAATTCAATGCACGGACAGGGAGGGCAGGATGGCATGGACCAATGCCATTTTCTTTGAGTAAAAAAAGTAATATCACACTGGTTCCCTCATGAAAAAAGGGGCACAATCTCCGGGTTGTTCGGGACCTCGTATCATATGGGCAATGTTATTTCCTTATTCCTTGCTGGAGCAATTTTACTCCATTTCAAATGGAGGGCTGTTTTCTGGTTCCCCGCCCTTTTGTTTTTTGTATCCGGGATTCAATTTCTTATTCTGGAAAAAGACAATCCTGAGTCTGCCGGATTTAAACCCAAGGCTAATACAGAGCAGGATTCCCTATCAGCAGAAAATTCTGACTCAGGGTCCCGGCACTTCCTGGTGAACCCGCGGCTCTGGCAGATAGGTTTTGCCTCATTAAGTTTGAATATTATGGCATGGGGTTTTATATACTGGGTTCCGACTTACTTATATGAAAAAATTGGTTATAGCATATCAGGTGCTGCGTTTCGCACTTTGCTTTTTCCGCTGGCAGGTTGCGCAGGTGCTGTATTTGCGGGATGGATGACTGATAAACTGCCGGGATATAGACGCACACCTGTTATAGTAGTAATGCTGCTGTTAGCAGCATTACTGACTTTAATTCTACCTGCAATACCATCAGGAATGAAGATTGCAATGCTAATATGCCTTGCCCTGATGGGATTTTTGATAGATGGTCCTCATGTACTGCTGGCAATGACTCTGGCTATGGATTACGGTGGAAAGAAAAGATCAGCTTCAGCAGCAGGTTTTGTAGATGCAATGAATTACATAGGAGCTGCGATAGGTGCTTTTGTGGCTGGATACCTTGTGGACAGATGCGGTTGGCAGCCAGCATTTCACTTCTGGACAGCTGCTGTTCTGGCAACAGTCGTGATAATGTTGCCGATGTGGAGGAATGAAAAATGACCGTAAATTGGGGAATGAAATAGCAAATTTCCAAGGAGGTAATCGTGACTTTTGCAGAAAGAATTCAATCTGCGTTTGAGCACCATGAAACAGATAAGGTACCTGTGCACCATATATCTGTTTCTTCCAGAGTGGCTTCGTATTTCCTTGGCAGGGAAGTATGTGTTGGTGGAGGAATTCAACAGTGGAGAGAAGCAAAAGCCCGCTGGGAAGGAGAGGATGCTCATGCTGAGTTTCTGGAGAAGAGCGCACAGGATGCTACTGATGTTGCAGAAGCTTTCGAGATGGATATAGTTAGGCCATTTTACTGGATGGAGTCCAGAAAACCTGCCAAAAAAATTGACGAATATACTTTTTTCTATGGTGACCCTGAAGGTGAATATGAAATAAAGCGTCTTGACCCAATTACAGAACTTTACTATACTGTTGAAAATAAAACTTTACAGAAACAGGTCGAGTGTTTGGCAGTGATGGCAATCTATGGCCTGTAGCAGATATGCTTTTTGGCCAGTCCGGTGTAGATGCGCATTATGAAGTGGATACAAGGGCTGGTATGGAGTTAAGAAAAGTTCGGGATGCCTTTCCACATCTTACACTTTTTGGCGTGATAAGTTCACATACCCTTGATACCGGCACCAAGGAAGATGTGGAAAAGGAAGTGCTTTCCTGCATTGAAGCTGCAAAAGAAAAAGGAAGTATAGTTGTGGGATGCTCAAATATTATAGCCTCAACCACACCGATTGAAAATGTCAAAGCAATGGTCGAAACAATCCGAAAATACAGGTGAGAAAGGATAGCAAAGAAGGGGTCAGACCCACTACAGGAGTTAAAAATGGCACAGGAATTTTCATTTGATATTGTTTCGGTTTTAAATATGCAGGAAGTGGATAACGCAGTCAATCAGACAATGAAGGAAATCCTGCAGAGGTTTGATTTCAGGGGAAGTAAGTCCCAGATTACCCTGGATAAGGATAAGAAAATTGTTACCCTGATAAGCGATGATGAATCTAAGTTAAAAAGCGTAGTTGATATTCTTCAGACAAAGTTGGTGAAAAGGGGAATTTCACTCAAGGCACTTGTCTATGGGAAGGTTGAACCTGCTCTGGGTTCAATGGTCAGACAGGTCGTCACACTGCAGCAGGGTATTTCGCAGGAAAAAGCAAAAGATATCACAAAGTTAATCCGGGATACCGGGTTAAAGTTGAGAACCCAGATTCAGGGTGATGAGATTCGTGTATTTAGCAAGAGCAAGGATGACCTGCAGACAACAATTGGAATGCTGCGCGAAAAAGATTTTGGGGTTCCACTGCAATTTGCCAATTATAGATAAAGTGTGGCTCGAGGAAATTTCCTATAATAAATCAAGCTCAAAATTAGTTTTTCTGAAATGGTGTTCCGATGTTACATCGGGACGCTGCAACCTTGTGTTTTATACACAGTAAAGGAAATGCAATTTCCTTATGTGCAGTCTCCAAGCCAGAAGGAGGTGACAGGAGAAAATGCCTTTGCCTCTACCTGGGTATCACCGGTATTATATCATAATCATAAAATTAAAGCAAGGATTGAGGACGATGTAGCAATCTCCATTGCATCCTCGACATGGTCTGGATAGGACTAATGACGCTCTTACGTCCCCAATCCAAAAAATCTAAGAGAAAGGTGGTGAAATTTGTATAAATAGTTAGGACTACGAAAAATCTTTACCAGACAGCAGAGTAAACTCTGCACTTCCTCTTACAGAGCCTACTTCGGCAGAGTGCCACTTCCAGAGTGCCTACAGTCGGCTACTGTTGGCCACTACAATGATTGCCTAACTATATTATACAAGGAGAGATGAAAGTAGGTTTGAGTACTTACAGTTTATCGCGGGCGTATTCAGAAAAAGAGATGGATATATTCGGAGTGATTCAGTGGATAAGGGACAATGGCGGTGAGCATGCTGAAATATCGCCACCAGCAGAATTAAACCTTGCTAAAAATCCTGAAATGACAAAAGCTATAAGACAGAAGGCAAAAGACTGCGGAATAGATATTTCAAGTTACACAATAGGCGCAAGTTTTATCCAGTCTGATAAAACGGCTTTTGAGACTGAAATTAAAAGGGTTATGAAAGAGGTAGATGTTGCTAATGCACTCGGCGTTAAATTGATGCGTCACGACGCAGCTTCCCGTCCTATTCCCGAGTGCGGGATAGAACAGTTTGAAAAGGACTTGCCAAAAATAGTTGAAGCGTGTGCACGTATAGCAGACCACGCAAAACAGTACGGCATTACCACCAGCGTTGAAAATCATGGATTTTTTATGCAGAAAAGCGACAGGGTTCGCAGGCTTGTAAGTGAAGTAGGAAGACCTAATTTTAAAACCACAATTGATATAGGAAATTTTATGTGCGCTGATGAAAATCCGGTTGCAGCAGTAAAAAATAACATTTCAATTGCTTCGCATATACATTTCAAGGATTTCTATTTCCGTCCGTTTTATGCAAATCCTGGCGAAGGATGGTTCCAGACATTGAGTGGCAATTTTTTAAGGGGTGCAATTGTAGGGCAAGGTGACATAGACATAAGAGCTGTGCTTAAAATTATCAAGGAGTCAGGTTACGGCGGTTATTTATCTATAGAATTTGAAGGCATGGAAGAGTGCAAACTCGGTTCAAGGATAGGTATGGCAAACGTCAAGCGGTTCTTAAAGGAAATATAACAAGGAGAAACGATGTCTGAATTTTATCTTGAGGAACAAATAGATTTTAAAAAACACAACGAAGAAATAGCAAAGGTCCTGGATGCCTATAACAAAGGTAAACCTATTCGAGCACCTATTCAATTTTCAATGAATCCCAGGATGATTTTGATGAATCCTGAACTGAATAAATGCGGATACACATGGGAACAGTATTTCAAGGATCCTGACATAAGGTGGGAGGTTGAGCTTGAATTCCAGAAATGGGTTAGATTCAATGTGCTTCAGGACATGGAAATGGGTCCGCCTGCAAAAGAATGGGGTGGGGTCGGATTGGGCTTACAGAACTGCGAGGAAGCCGCGTGGTTTGGCTGCAAAATAGAGTATCCCAAGGATGATATGCCCTTTATGAAACCTATTCTGAAAGAAGACAAAAAGAAACTTTACGATATGACCATTCCTGACCCGCTTTCTGGCAACATAATGAAAATGATTATGGAACAATATGAATACCTGAACGAAAAACGAAAAAAGACTGATTTTGAAGGCAATCCTGTTGGCGCAACAGCATTGCCTCTCGGCGGAACAGACGGGCCCCTTACAGTTGCCTGCGATTTGCGCGGCGTAAGTGAAGTTGCGATGGATTTCTACGAGGACCCTGAATTTCTACGCGACTTACTCTCTTTTATAACAGATGCGGAAATTGTGCGAATCAAAAAGATAATGGAGTTTAATAAAGCCGAATATCCGGTGCAGTGCTGGGGGTTTGCAGATGACAGCATTGAATTAATTTCTACGGAAATGTATAAAGATTTTATCCTGCCATATCATAAAAAATTACTGGCGGAATTCTCAAAAGGTGGTCCTAACAGTATTCACCTCTGCGGCAAGGTGCAGAGACATCTAAAATTTCTTAAGGATGAATTGAATATCAAAACTTTTGACCTTGGATTTCCAACTGACCTTGGAAAGGCAAGACAGGATTTGGGAGAAGATGTGACTTTAATTGGCAATATCCCACCGCACTTGTTGAAAATGGGGCCTGTGCAGAAAATTAAAGATGAGGTAAAGAATCTGTGCCAGTCCGGGGTGATGAAAGGTGGGAAATTTATTCTTCACGATGGTAATAATTGTGCTCCAGAGACTTCCGTTCTTCACTTCAAAGCTATGTATGAAGCAGGGAGAGAATACGGCAGGTATCTGGAGGAAATATGATTGACGACCATACTCATATCGGAAGAGGAGTAACAAAGGGTGAACCAGTGATAGACGAGAAAGAACTACTCTCCCGCATGGATGAATTGGGAATAGAAAAAGCAGTTGTATTACCGAGAGGAGTAAGTCCAGAGTGTTCATTTTTTCATTTTGAAACCGAAGATGTTTTAGAGGTTTTCAAACAACATCCTGATCGTATTATTCCTTTCTGTAAACTTGACCCCAGAAATGGGGGTAATTCTCCGGAAACAGATTTTTCCTGTCTTCTTGAAAAATACAAGAGCGCTGGTTGTAAAGGAGCGGGTGAGATTACCGCCAACCTCTATATCGATGATCCTTTATGTAAAAATCTTTTCCACCACTGCGGTAAGGTCGGGCTTCCGGTACTTTTTCATCTGGCGGTGGGCGTTACTTACGGAATCTATGGTCTGGCTGATGATATTGGCCTGCCCCGTCTCGAGAAAGTTTTACAGGAGTTTCCCGATACAATCTTTATAGGTCATGCAATGGCATTCTGGTCAGAAATTTCTGCTGATGTAAATGAAAAAACCAGGGGTGTTTATCCGCCGGGTGAAGTAAAATTACCGGGGAAATTGCAGGAATTATTGAAAAAGTATCCCAACCTTTATGGAGATTTATCTGCTGGTTCAGGATATAACGCAATCAGCCGTGACCTGAATTACGGTTATAAGTTTCTTGAAGAATTTCAGAATAAACTGTTGTTCGGGACAGACATCTGCCACGTGGGTCAGGAAGCACCAATAGTTGATTACTTCAGGCAGGGGCTAAAAGAAGGAAAGATTTCAAAGATTGTTTATGACAAAACAACAGAGGAAAATGCAAAAAGAGTGCTTGGATTAGCTGTTGATCCATGATAATTTAAGTAGGGGAGGAGAAAATGGGACAAAATTTTAGTTTTAGATTTTCTGATACTTTATTAACGGAAGTTGGCGGGGTTAGTGAGAAGCAGTTACATTTTGATGTGGAAGCTATTCTTCGTGCTTATGAAAATATTAGACCATTAGCCAAGCGACTCGGCATAGAACCTCCTATACCAAGACTGGCTGGATTTTGCTATCCGCACGTTATTTCTTTAGGGGTAGAGGTTGTCTTTCCTGAGGATGGCGAACCCAAACCTTCCCCCATAATTCATGCACCTGAAGATATTGATAGATTGACTGAGCCGGAGGATTATCTTGTTGCTCCATTAATTCAGGAGAGACTGAGAATCTGTGCTGAATTGAAAAAGCGCTGCCCCCAATCACCAAATTTTATCGGACATCCTTTAGAAGGACCTATAACAACCGCTGTTTTGCTGATGGGTCCTGACTTTTTAACTCTTCCCTATGATGACCCGCAGAGGGCGCATAAACTTCTTGAATTCTGCACTAAAAGTGCCCTAAATTATGCACGGGCAATCAGTGAATATTTTGGAGAATCTATACAACCGGGGCCAAAGGGTATTCCCGATGATTTTGCAGGAATGTTTCCGCCGAAAATTTTCAAGGAATTCGTAGTCCCTTACTGGGAGCAGATATTTGAGGGACTTAAGGCAACCCAGCGCAGCGTTCACAGCGAACTATTACGACTGGAACATCTGGAGTTTTTAAAAGAACTCAAGATTGATTATTTTGACCCTTCTGCTGACCAGTACTTAACCCCGGAAATTTTACATAGCCATTGTCCCTGTAAATTCCAGTCCAGTATTTTAGAATGGGTTATCTTTAATTCTTCTGCAGAAGAATTAGAAGCAATATATCGCAAATTAGCCAAATTTAAACCCTATAATATTGCTTTTTCTATGAGCAGATTGGAAGATGAGCCAAAAATCAAACATCTCCTGGATGTCGCCAGAGAAATGAAGGGGTAGTGTTAAAATTGTAAAAAATCAGGGGAGTACCCCTAGTTTCTCACGAAACTAACAGGGGTACAGTGAGGATAAAGTGAAAGAAGACGTATGGAAATTAGTAAAAGAAGATTTTGACGAGAAAATCCCGCGCCGGACAGCAATTTTAATAAAGGAGGGAGATTGTTCCCCGTCTTTTGCTTACCCCGCAGAATTCAGCAGTATCGGCTATCTTTTTGATTACCGAAAAAATACTACATATGATGAATCGCCGGCATTTTCTATTAAATTCGGGGAATATTCATTCCCTGATTTAACCGGAAAGAATTTAAGCAAAAATACTTTTTACTGTGAAAAGATGGAATATTTTCCTTCTTTGATAAAAAGAAAAGTCATATTTTCAAATACTGGAATTGAGGCAGAAGAAAAATTTGGTCAGGTAATAGACAATAGTTTTTTCTGGGAAATTAACTTAACCTGCAAGAACCATCCCCCTTATATTTTTGACAGGAAATTTTATACAATAATTTCCGTCAATGCCGGCGAATCTAAAGCAAAGGTTTATCCGGATAAAAATTTGCTGGAAATAAAAATGGAAAACAAAAAAATATTTATCGCTTCTAATTTTGACGATTGCGCAGCGTATAAAACCATTGACGGTTATTTTAAAGATTTGGGAAAAGGAAAAATCAGAAAAGATGGAAAAGAAGGAAATCACATTCTTCTTGGATACAGAGTAAAATTGAGACCAGGAGAAAGCAAGAAGTTAAAATTTGGGATAAGCACTTATTCCAAAGAAAAAGCTTTAAAGTCATTCAGAGTGAAAAATTATGAAAATAAAATTAGAAATAAATGGAATAATTGGTTTAATAGTTTACCCCATCCGAAATTCAGCTCCGAGCTTGACCGGAAAGCTTATTACAAGTGCTGGTGGGTGATTAAACTGAATTACTACTATGATAAAAGATATGGAAAAACTGTTATAGAAGCACTGCCTGTATATCGCGGGTACTGGCAGTGGGCTTTGCCGGCAGTTCAGTGGCATACAAGTTTAAATCCAGAAGTCGGCTCATCCTTTATGAAGAAGTTATTAGATTTATTTCTTAAATATCAAAGGAAAGACGGGTATGTCACACATGCAATTTACCTTGATGAAAAAATTCCGGGAGAAAGATGGGCCAGAGGAAATATAATTCAAACACCGCACATTCCATGGGTCTGCTTAAGGTATTATTATAATACAAAGGATATTGAGAGTCTAAAAAGATGGTACCCAAAACTTGTGAATTATTATAATTATCTTAATAAATCAAGAGATGAAAATTTTTTAAGATTGCACCTCTGGGCAATCATTACTTCTTACGATACCGGGATAGATACCACATCTGCATTTCAAAGAGTTACTTATGGAGAGAATGGAAAGAAAGAAAAGTTCTGCTATCCTGCCATTTTTGCTGCTGAAAGATGTCGTTATGAACAGGCAATGGGAAAGATTTCAGGGATTTTAAGAAATAAAGAAGAAGGCTTTTGGTTTAAGGAAGCAGAAGTTACAAAAAGGCAAGTGGATAATATTCTCTGGGATAAAAAGAAAAAGTGGTATGGTGTGTTGCACGAAAACAAAGAACTCGATACAAGAATAGGGGTTGATGGATTATTTCCTTTTGCATATGAGATTACTGAACGTAAGAAAGCAGGACTTACCAGGAATAATTTTGTAAAGTTGATTGGAAAATATGGAATATACACCGTTGCTCCTGGCGAAAAAGGATTCTATAAGGGGACTTATTGGCGCGGTCCTTCCTGGTCTACTTCCTGTGCTCTTGCAATGGTCAGCGCACATAATTATTATCCCGATTTACTTAAGAGAGTGAAGAACGCTTTAATGAACTTCATTTTTAAATATCCGAGTATCTGGGAATGCATGGGCGCAGGGACTGGCGAGATTGCTCGCGGGGATTCGGGGATGATGGCCACGCCGGTAGTTGCTTCCAATGTGGGAGCAGGAGAAGCATTGGGAGCAATTCTTGTTTATTATGGAGAAAATGTATTTTCCATTAAAGAGGGGGAAGCGTGACTTCGAGGGAAAGAATAATAAGGGCATTAAATCTGGAAGAAGTAGATAAGATTCCCTGGATTGAATTAGGCTTTCACGGGAAGATTGTAAGCGAAATAATCGGGGAAGAAGTTATTTTAAACAGCGGATTTCATTTCTTGGGGGAGCCCGAAGAATATGAAAAATATATAAAACAAATGATAAAATTGACAAAGAAGATCGGTTTGGATGCCTTACATCTGAAATGCTGGGCTCCAACGTGGACTTTTATCGAAACATCTTCTTCCAGAGATTCCATAGCTTTCGGGACAGCCGGCAAGATAAAAAACGAAAAAGAATTTAAAAATTTGGAACCGGAATTCATTAAAAATTGCGAGGTTTCAAGAAGCAGAATCCTTCAATGTGCGGAAGTTTTTGACCGCGTGATGAAAAATGAGGAGATTGCTCGCGGATACGATATAGGGGGAGTATTTACTGAGTCCTGGGAAAGCATGGGTTTCGAAAATTTTTGTATTTCTATGGAAGAAAATCCAGAATTGGTAAAAAAAGTTATTTCTCTCTTCGGCAATTTTTATAATGGGATTATTGAGGAAGTAATTTCTAAATTTAAAGTTGATTTTGTCTATTCAGCGGATGATCTGGCTTTTAAAACCAGTCCCTTTATTTCTTTGGAAAAATTGAGAGAATTTATTTTTCCTTATTTTAAAGAGACAAAAAAGATTATCGGGGATATTCCGTGGATTCTTCATTGTGACGGAAACATTCTTCCTATAATTGAGGATTTAATTGAGATAGGAATAAAAGGTTTCCATCCGATGGAACCACAGGCAATAAATATCTTTGAAGTAAAAAAGAAATATGGAGATAGAATATGTGTTATTGGCAATTTAGATGTAGACCTGATTGAACGCGGAGATAAAGAAGCAGCAAGAAAAGAAATAAAAAAATTAGTTGAAAATCTTGGTTATAAGGGTTATATATTTTCCAGCGGAAACTCTATTACTGAGGGAGCAAAATTAGAAAATATTTTAGCCATTGCTGAAATTCTAAATAAAAAAGGATAAAGTGCCTGAGGCTGAAAAGACAAAGGAGGATGAAATGTCAGAAGAGAAATGGTGGGAGGGGGAGCCGTTAAGAATTGTGGAGCTGGAAGCAGGATATGAACCTGATAAAAGGGCTAACCTGTTAAAAGATTTCGGCGCAAATATGGAACATCTTACGAGGTTTTCAGACAAGATTATTTTCGGTGGAGTTGCGTTTATTGATGACCACGACCTTTATGGCGGCACAAAAGTTACACTTGATTCCTTGAAAGATTATCTTGACCGGTTGCACAAAAGAAAAATTAAGGTAATTATTTATTACAATGTCCATGCAATAGAATCTTCTTTCGCGCGTCAGCATCCTGACTGGCAGCAAATTCAGGAGGACGGAAAACCAATTGAGAGTGTTTATATGGTAGATTCTTCCTTCTGCATTAATAGCGGATGGAGAGAGGATGTCTTTCAGGCTTTGAGAAAACTTGCTTCTTATGAAATTGACGGTGTTTTTTATGATGGGCCAATATTTTTTGTAAATACCTGTTATTGCCAATCCTGTAAAAAATTATTCAAAGAAAAATACAAAAAAGAGATGCCTGCAAAAACACAACTTGTTTCTCAGTCAGATAGTCCAGAGTGGAAGGAAATAATTGAATTCCAGTCAGATAGTATTGCCCGTTTTTTAAGAGATTCAAATAAAGTTTTAAAAGAAATCAACCCGCAGATTCTTCTTTATATGAATGGAAATGTGCTCGCCCCTAACTGGCCCACAGGAAGAAATAACCGTAAAATTATAAAGGAAACCGATATACTTGGAGCAGAAGGGGGGTTTTTGTACGGAGAATTGAGAGAGCCAATTTATAAGCCAGGAGCAATGGCAAAATTATTAGAAACGCAGGCGGGAGGAAAGCCGACAGTTGTTTTTGATGCGGCAAAACAGGGACCATGGGTATTTTCGTCTCTTCCACAAGGAGAAATCAGCATTCTTTATAGTCAGACAATAAGCCATCAGGCAAATGTGTGGTTAGCAATATGTGATGAACCTTCTTTTCACAAAAAAGAAATGGAAGTAATAAAAAAATATAATAAGTTTATTAAGGAAAACCCACATCCATTTTTTAAAACAAGCTCAATTGCCCGCATTGCTCTTTTGTGGCCACAGGTAGCAGGCAATTACTATTCTGGTTCTTCTGTTCCTTTAACTGATTTTACCAGGGAAATGAAAACAGAAAAAGCAGGAAATCTCGCAGAGGAATTTTACGGATTCTACGACGGACTTTCCAGAGAGCATTTTCCTTTTGATGTAATTGATGAAGAAGCTCTTTACAATCTTGATAAATATGAACTAATTATCCTTCCAAACGCTACATGCTTGGACGAGAAAAAAGTTGAAAAAATTAAGAAATTTGTAAAAAATGGAGGAAATGTCATTTCTTCTTTTGAAACATCTCTTTATAACGAGTATGGTAAAAAACTCGAAGACTTCCAGCTAAAAGATGTTTTTGGAATAGAAAAGCCAGAAAATGTTTTTGGTCCACTCCAGTGGGATTTTATATTTCCTAAAGAGGGCAATCATTTCTCCCTGAAAGGAATTACGCAAGGATATATTTCTGCTCCTACTTATGGTCTAAAATTAAAAGCAAAAGCAAAAACTCCAGTGTTTTTCTGTGAGCCTCTGCCCGGGTGTTATGCAGGAAGGCCCAAGGCTTCTCCCAACCCTTTCCTTATCGAGAATGAATATGGAAAGGGAAGCTCCATTTATCTTGCAGGGACATTCGGCGGTTCTTTATATAAATTTCATTTTCCAGAATATTATAAAATTCTTTTTAATCTTGTTTCTAAATTAAGTAAACCAATTATTACACTGGAGAACACCCCTTCTTCTGTAGAGGTAAATTTACGCAAGAAAGAAAATTCTATCTTCCTTTATTTAATTAATTTTACTTCTGAGATGAAAAGACCTATACAGAGAATTATTCCCTGTTCAAATTTGAAAGTTAACCTTTTTCTGAAGGAAAAAGTAAGAAACGTAAAGTCCCTATGGTCAAAAAAGAATTTGAAATTCAGCCAGAGGGGGAATTCAGTTTCTTTTGTTCTGCCAGCCCTTGAAGACTATGATGTAATCGAGATTGCAATTTAGATCAGAAGTAAGGTAGGGAGGCATGGTGAAAAAGATATTAATTGTTGGGTTAATTTTTACGCTGGTTCTTGCAGGAAAGATGTCTGCACAGGAAAAGGGACTGGTTGGCTACTGGAGTTTTGATGAGGGAAAAGGAGAAATAGCAAAGGATTATTCCGGCAATAATAACAGCGGGCAGATTAACAATGCGGAATGGGTGGACGGGAAAAAGGGCAAAGCATTAAAGTTCAACGGGAAAGATGCCCACGTTGAAATCGCAGTAAATGAAACATTGCAGTCAGTCCAGGCAACTACTATTGAAGCATGGTTTTATTCTTCCCCGCCCCATCAAAATGGGTTTGGCGGGATAATCAATAATATCAATGGTGCTGCCAACAGCAGGTTACTCGTAAGAGACGATGGCAAATTGCTTGTAGAGAAAATGAGCAGGGAAGGTGTTTTTGGGGGAGAAAATACAACAAAGAATTCCTGGAATTACATCGTCTATGTATATGATGGAAAAGAAGATATATGGTACCTGAACGGCAAAAAAATAGCTTCATCACCCTATACCAAGGAGTTACCTTCAGGGGAAATGCCGTTAACAATCGGCTGGGGATATACAAGTCCCGAATCTTATCATTTTTCTGGCATTATTGATGAAGTAAAAATTTACAGCCGTGCCCTTTCTGAAAAAGAAATTCAGGAGCATTATCAACAGATGGGAGGTAAGGTTTCAGTTGAACCTGAAAAGAAAAAAGAAACGCCCGAGCATTATAAAGAAGCAGGAGGTAAAATGGTAGAGAAAGTAAGCCCGAGAAAAGATAAAACGAGAGCAGGTGATTGGATTAAAGTTGTAGATAAAGCAGAATTCAGCCCGCGCGATACAGCTGAAGATTTAGTATTTGACGGCAAAATGTGGCTGAGTAATGGATACTACCATGGTAATGTTCTCTACAGGGACCTCTGGTGCTCAAAAGATGGGGCAACCTGGACGCTGGTCAGCGACACCACTCCCTATGATGGCTATAGCGAGATGGTAGTTTACGACAACAAAATGTGGGCTGTCAAAGGCAGTGTATGGACATCAACAGATGGAATTAACTGGACAAAAGTATCAGATAAAACACCTTTTGGTGTCAAGGGTTATGGAGAACTTATTGTCCATAATGACAAGATTTGGCAGCTGGGCAGTGGCAGTGACGTATGGAATACAACTGACGGCATAAACTGGACTTGTACTATAAAAAGTGCGCCATACGGTAGGAGATTTGCGTCTGCAGTCACAGTTTTTAAAGACAAACTCTGGTTAATGGGAGGTTCTACTCCGGAAACTAATACTCCTCCGGAGAAAGGCTATCCCACTGCGACTACCCACAACGACGTCTGGTGTTCAAGCGACGGTGCAAACTGGACCTGTGTCCTGGAACATGCACCCTGGGCACCAAGACAGTGGTTCATTTCCAAAGTCTATGCCAATAAGATGTGGATTATCGGCGGATATGACAATGTAAACGCTGCCAATCTTGGCGATGTCTGGTATACAGAAGACGGAATAAACTGGGTTGAACTTGTTTCTGAAACAAAATTTTCTGGAAGACATGAGTGTACCTGTTATGTTTACGACAAAAGTTTATGGGTTGTTGCGGGAAATTCATGGCCGGTAATGAATGACGTGTGGAAATTGACTCTTCCATAAGAAATGTTCAAAAGGAGATTCTATGTCGGAGAAAAAATGGTGGGAAAAACCTGTGAGAATGTTGCGCCATGATTTTATTTCTGGATATGATGAGCTGACAAGAAGAGACCTGGAAAAACTTGCCAGAGAGAAAAAAGAAAAATGGCACATTAATTGTGAATGGATGGTTGGGAGTCTTGGAGCCAGCCCGGGAAGGGGATTTCAGACTACCTTTGAAGCAAAGGGGTTTGAGCGCGTCCCTGGATTTGAAAAATTTGACCTTTTAAGAAAATATTTGCCTTATGCTCATAAATATGGAATACACTTATTGTCCTACCTCAATTTGCACTGGTTTTCTTATGAATTTGCAAAAAAACATCCCGGGTGGGAACAGATTACTTCTTCCGGGAAACCTTATGGCGAACTTTTTCCTCTTTATGGCAACGGAACTACTTTTTGCGTGAATTCTCCCTGGAGGGAATGGGCTTTTTCTTTAATCGAAGAAGCAATGAAAACAGGGATTGACGGGATATTTATGGATGGGCCGGTAATTTTCCCTGATTGTTGTTATTGTTCTTCCTGCCAGGAAAGGTTTTATTCTATCTATCATAAAAAAATCCCGCTGGAAGACTGGCAGAGTCCTCTGTGGAGAAAATCTTTGTCATTTCGCGAAGAAAGTATGGCTTTATTTTTAAAAGATGCTCAAGAGAGAGTAAAAAAAATAAATCCCGAGGGAGTAATTTTCCTCAATGCTGGCGGATGGCATCCCGGTAGCTGGAGAGTGGCGCGCGACATACAAAAACTTTCTCCTTACCAGAACTTTAATGGTGCGGAAGCATTTTTCCATCTTCATTCCGGGGAACATTATCTTTTTGATTCTTCAATTATGGCTAAATATCTAAGAGCGGAAGACAAGCCGGTAGTGGTCTTTACACATCATGCCCAGGGAGTCTGGCACTACATCCCCCTTGCTGCAAGAGAAATTGAAATCGCTCTTCTGCAGACAATTGCCAACAAGGCAAATCCCTGGATTGCAATTTTTGAATCTAAATATTCACCTGACAGGGAGAGTTTCGAAAGAGCACAGAATGTCTTTGCTTTCCAGGAAAAAAATGAAAAATATTATACAGACACAGAAAGCATTGCCGAGATTGCCCTTCTTTTCTCCTTTCAGACCTCCAGTCTTTACATTTCTTCTCTCCCTTCTTTATACAAAGATTTGGGAACGGGTATCGAGAGAGACCTTATTTTTGATAAAGGGAGTGGCAAAAAAATTATTGATTGGAAAAAAAGAAAAGAAGTATGCGAAGGACTATTAAGTCTATCACATATGGGTTATTACTCGATTCTTACCCGCAACCATTTTCTTTTTGACATCATTCTGGACAATTCTCTAACAGAGGAAAAATTGAAAAAATATAAAGTTTTAATTTTGCCGGATGCCTGCCTGTTAAGCGATGAAAAATTGAAAATAATTAAAAGCTTTGTTTCAAGAGGAGGTAGTCTTATTTCTTCTTTTGAGGCAGGGTTTTATGACGAAGAGGGTAAAGAAAAGAAAAATAGAATGTTTGAAATTCTGGGAATAAAGAAAATAGATGGTCTTTTCCCGACTGTAAAAGGAGAAAATTATTTTAAGGCAGACAAAGATATTTTTGGATTTCAGAAAAACCAGCTGATTGAAAGGTCTCCTTACGCAGTTCAAATTACTCCGGAAGAAAAAGTCAGTTCTTTCTTTACTTTTCTCAACCCCCTCCCCCGCATATATCTTCCCTTAAGGGGAAATTCAAAGTACCCGGCAATTTTAATCAATAAATTCGGCAGGGGAAAGGTGATTTATTTTCCTTTTGACATAGGTTCTTTTTATGGTGAATATAAGCCTGAGAGCCACGAAAAAATTTTAAAAGAGTCCATAAATTATTTATTAAAGCCGACCTTAATTACAAATGCACCGCCTACGGTGGAAATAGAAGTATACAAAAAATCTCGCAGCACGATTTTTCACTTTGTGAACCTCAGCGGTGATATGCAGAGACCCCTGACAAACATTATTCCAGTGAAAAATATAGAAGTGGAATTTTCTTCTGGCAATCCAAGTAAAAAAGTATTTGCTCTCAAAGATAATAAAAGAATTCCTTTTAGTTTTTCAAAAGGAAAACTAAAATTTAAAATTTCTTTAGATAATTATGAAGTAGTTGTTTGCGAATAAAACAAGGAGGAGAGAATGAGTATAAGAGCAGGTCTTGCGTCTTCCGATATTACTCCACCTGCAGGAATTTATCTTACAGGGTTTGGATTAAGGACGCAACCATCTACAGGGGTAAAATTGCCTTTAAAGGCAAAGTCTCTTGTTCTGGAAGATGGGAAAGAAAAAGTTGCTATTGTTACAGCCGACCTTATTGGTCTTGGGGAAAGAACGTTTAAAGATGTTAAAAGGTTTGTAAAAGAAAGGACAGGAATAGAAAATTTAGTTGTTTTGTGCAGTCATACTCATTCTGGTCCGGAAACAAGTAATTTAAGAGGGTTAGGGAAAATTGATGAAAATTATATTAAAACCTTAGTAGAAACTTTAGCAAAGGGAGTTTCTTTGGCAGCTCGCGATATGGAAGAGGTAAGAATTGGTGCAGGAAGAGGAGAAGCAAGGGCACTGAGTTTCAACAGGAACAGCCGCACATTTTCTCCCGTTGATGAAGAGCTGGGAATATTGAAAATAAAGGGGAAGAAAAAGCTAATTCATTTTATCAATTACACCTGCCATGCCGTAGTTTTGGGACCCCAGAACCTTTTGATTCATTCTGATTATCCGGGAGAAGTTCAGAGATATGGCGAGGAATCTCTCGGCGGTACAGTTATGTTTGCACAGGGGTGCTGCGGGAATATTGACCCTATTTCCTATTATTATAAATGGGGAATTGGGGATTTTCATGAATCAGAAAGGACAGGCAAAATAATTGTGCTGGAAACAGAGAAAGTTTCTTCAGAGATGAAAGCTTTTTCAGAAAAGAATTTAAAATTCAAAAGCAAAGAGGTAAAACTTCCATTGAGGTGGCCAACTCTGGGAGAGGCAAAAAAAATATGCGAAGAGGCAAAAGATTTTGCAAATAAATATAAAGGATTTGGCGAAAATGCTATTATGTGGAGCAGGAAAATTTTAGAAAAAGTAGAAAAAAAGGATACACCCTCTTATTTAATCTCCGAAATTCAGGTTCTTTCTCTATGTTCTGCTGCATTAGTTTTCCTGCCCGGAGAAGTCTATGTTCAAATAGGAATGGAAATAAAGAAGAAATCACCCTTTCCTTATACTTTTGTATGTGGATATGCCAACAATGTCCTTGGTTACATTGCTTCTTCTGATGATTTTAGCATGAAATGGTTGCAGAATAAATCCCCTGTCTGGTATTGGGGTTCCTATTTTTTTGACAAATCAGTGGGCAAAGTAGTGGTTGAGGAATCTCTGAATTTGTTAAAGTATAAGGAGGTTTTGTGGAAAAGGTAAAAGTGGGAATTGTGGGTCTTGGAAGAAGTGGATGGGATATTCACGGCAAGTTAATTGGTTCACTGCCAGATAAATATCAGGTTGTTGCTGTTTGTGATGCAGATAAGAACCGAAGGGAAGAAGCAGAAAAGAAATTTAATTGCAGAAGTTATTTAGATTTAAGTTCTTTATTAAAAAACGAGGAGGTGGAGCTGGCAATTATTGCTACTCCTTCTCATCTTCACGCTCCCAATGCAATTGAAGCTCTCAAATCAGGGAAAAATGTAGTTTGCGAGAAACCGATGGCAACAAAACTTTCCGATGCTGACTTGATGATTGAAACAGCAAAGAGAGAGGGAAAGATTCTTTCTGTTTTTCACAACCGCAGATATTCTCCAGATTTTCTCAAGGTAAAGGAAGTAATAAAGTCCGGTAAATTAGGCAGAATTGTTTTGATTAAAATGAATTGGAGCGGTTTTGGTAGAAGGTGGGACTGGCAAACACTGAAAAAGTTTGGCGGAGGAACTCTTAACAATACTTGCCCTCATGCAATTGACCAGGCATTACAATTATTCGGCGAAAAAGAACCAGAAATCTTTTGCCACCTGGAGAGGACCCTGACTTTAGGGGACGCGGATGACCATGTGAAAGTTATTTTTAAAGCAGAGGGAGCGTCCATGATAGACCTTGAAGTTACAAGTACCTGTCCGTATCCCCATGATATGTGGTCGGTAATGGGAACACAAGGAGGATTGAGGGGGAATGCGCAGGAACTGCACTGGAAATATTTTGACCCGGCAAAACTTCCTGCCAGAGAAGTTGAAACCAAGCCCACACCAGACCGCAGTTACAATTCAGAGCAGATTCCATGGGAACAGGAAGAGTCGTGGGAACTTTCCAAAGACGCTTCCCCGGGGCAACTTGGTTTTTATATTGATTTGTACGATACTCTTAGAAACAATGCTTTTCTTGCAATTACACCGGAAAGCGCACGAAGAGTTATGTGGGCCATTGAAAGATGTCATCATCTTGGAGGTATGTGAGATGATGACCAGATTCCTTGGTGGGTCATTTCATTCGCAATGACATTTTTTGTATTAGTTTTATGGTTCAAATATATTATTTATAGGGGGATAGAATGGGAGAAGTAAAGGTTGGTATAATTGGTTTGGATACGAGCCACACTATTGAGTTTACACGCAGGGCTCAGGCGCCGGATTGTCCAGAGGACCATAAGGTGGAAGGAATAAAAATCATAAATTGTATGCGCTTTCCTTCCTCTTATAATTCAGAGGAGGACCAGGATAAACGCCAGACACAAATGGAGCAATGGGGGGTAAAGGTAACAAAGAATATAGATGAAGCACTGGAGGGTGTGGATGCAATTATGATGGAAATTAATAATCCTGCCCTGCATTTGAAATACTTCACGCAGATGCTGGATAAAGTTAAAGGAAGACCTGTGTTCATGGACAAACCAATAGCAGACACATTCAAAAATGCAAAAGAGATAGTGGATACTATAAAAAAGAAACAATTGAAAATTTTTAGCGCTTCTTCTTTACGATTTGCACCGCAGATAGAACAGATTGCCAAAGAAGTGCCGTCACCAAAAGTTGGCTTTGCAACAGGACCACTGGGCAAGGCTCCTGAAGGAAGCTCGGTTGTTTTTTATGGAGTGCATACAGTGGAAATGCTTGAGAGGATTATGGGAAGAGGAGCAAAAAAAGTTTTTGCACAGGAAAGTCCTCTCGGGGTGGGAGCAACAATTGAATACTCTGATGGAAGAAGAGGATTTGTTCAATTCAACGAGAAAAACTGGACATGGGCTGCACTTGCACTGGATGAAAATGGAGCAAAATCCTATGTCATTGACGGAACGTATTTGTACACCATTTTACTTAAAAAGATTGTAGAGTTTTTCAATGGCGGGAACGCACCAGTTCAGGTTGACGATACTTTTGAAATTCAGGCGATTTTAAATGCCATCGATGATTCTATTGCTAGCGGGAAAGAACAAATTTTGGGGTAAATATTTTCACAGGCAGAAATGAAAGTTGAATGGAAAGAATTCAAGGGGCAGGTTCTGCATGATTTTCCCTATCCGTTGAAAAATAGAAAATGTCCGCACTATGCTCTGGTGTCAGTAACTGCTTCTGGTTCTTGTGTCCATCGCTGTCCGATGTGTTATGCAAGGGTCTATCCCTGGAGCATTGATGATAGGATTGTTATTTATAAGAATTTACCACAGAAGATTGACGAGGAATTAAGTCGGGCGAAGATTATGCCCCCACTTTACCTGAGTCAGGTGAGTGATGTGCTCCAGCCAGTCAGGGAGGTAAGGGAAATCACCTGTGAGGTAATCAAGGTGATTCTGAAGCACAATGTTAGTTTTCATATAGTTACAAAAAATGCTGAAGGCGCACTGGAACTTATACAGAAAATTCCTTCATTGATAAAATATCCTTTTTGGTATCTGGCAATGACGATTGAGTCAACGCCAGAAAAGCAAAAAATCACCTCGCCTTTTGCTTCAAAGATTGAAAGTCGTCTGAGGGCTTTGAAAATTTTACATAAGCAGGGAATTATGGTGAGCGCTCGCACAGACCCCTGCATTCTGGGTTTACTTGGAAAGAACGAGATTTTGTGGCTCATTGAAAAAATAAGACAGACCGGGGTGAAACACATTGTTTCCTCCACGGGATTCTTTAACAGAACTTCAATGGCGAGGTTGCTATTGGCAATAAAAGAAAGCAGATTCGCATCCCTTGCATCCAGGGTTGCGCACATATATGAATTTTGCGAAGACAGAATAAATTCATACCGGGTGCCCACCAGCCAGGAGTGGGCGGGAAAAAGATTCTGGGCACCTGTTGAATTAAGGAAGAAATTTCACCGCTGGTTACGAAGAGAAGCAGAGTCCCGTAGTATGACATATGCAATTTGCCTTGAATTGCCAAGGTCATATGACTCACCGGAATTACCGCACTGCGAAGGTTGTCCAAACAATTATGTGCATATTAAAAGGAACGGCAAATTCTATCCAGTGGATGAGTGTTTTGGAGATTGTATGCGCAGTTGTCCGGATAGAAACAAACCACCATGTGGAAAGCCGATTTTGCTAACCCAGTATCCATATAAATCCACAACGCTTCATCTAAGTAAAACATCTAAAGAAATCAATATTCAATATCTACTATTTTGAAAACCCAAATAATTTTGAAAAGAGATAAGAAAAGATATATATATTCCCAAAAATAATGCTATTTCTGGCTTGATAGATAGATTCTATCCCATAATTTTATATGATTGGAAATCAGCGTATCATTTTGGAACAGGTGAACAACATATGAAAAGGGAAAGAAAATCATAGAAATAAATGAGGAAGAGTCCTCATTATCAGCAATTGTCAGTCATAAATTACGCGGGAAAGCATCTGAGGTTTTATCTCAATTATTATAAATGTTTCACGTGAAACAAAGGAGATATTGTGGAATACAAAGAAGACTGGGGACAGGCAAAAAAGAGGATTGAAGCATGGTGGCACAGGGAAATTATTGACAGGGTATGTATAGCGGTTACTGCACCCAGGGCAAATGTCAAACGCAAAGAGATAAAAGCACCTGCAACCATAGAGGAGTGCTGGACAAATATGGACTACCTGCTGGATTTAGCTTGGGAGAACATCCGGTGTACTTATTGGGGTGGAGAGGCAATCCCTAACTATATACCGAACCTCGGGCCTAATGTAATTAGTGCCTGGCTTGGTTGTGAACTAAAATTTGCTGAAGGAACTTCCTGGGCAGAACCCCTTATAAAGGATTGGAGTACTTTCCCAGGGTTAAAATTCGACCCAAAGAATAAATGGTGGAAGTGGATGACTGAAATGACAGAGAGGGCAGCCAAAATAGGGAAAGATAAGTTTCTTGTTGGTATCACCGATTTCCATGGTGGAGGAGATGCACTATCTGCTATAAGGGGAACAGAGAATTTTTGTGTAGACTTGCTTGAATATCCTCAGGAAATTAAAAAATGTCAGGAATTTCTGAAGAATTTCTGGTTTCAAATATATAAGGAATTGCTGGACCTTACACAAAAATATGGACAGGAAGGTTCATGTTCCTGGTTGGGTTGGGCACCAGGCAAAACCTGCCCTCTCCAGGAAGATTGCCTTGCACTTATATCGCCAAAGTCATTCAAAGAGTTTTTCCTTGAGGCAATTATATCAGAAACCAAGCATTTGGATTATTCAATATTTAGTAGCGTATAGAAAATTGGGTCTAATAGAATCGTTTCTTGGTCTTTGAAAAATATTGAAAAACAGTCGCCGTG
>Ga0210006_1000898_pt1 | contig 21674 bp, 23 predicted proteins | sample CryGey02umfilter_2_FD_185452 | JGI IMG/M metagenome (GOLD analysis project Ga0210006, IMG submission 185452) | Groundwater microbial communities from aquifer in Utah, USA - Crystal Geyser 4/10/14 0.2 um filter (SPAdes) (version 3) | ecosystem: Environmental > Aquatic > Deep subsurface >... | reverse complement strand
GCTACACCCATAAAATTGGAATATTCAATTGATGGCGGCACGACCTTCGAATCAATTACAGAAGCTACAGAAAACAACGGCTCTTATAAATGGACAGTGCCCAAAGAAATCAACTCTTCCTCGGCAATGATTCAAATAACCGCCACGGATTTAGCTGGTAATAATAATATTAACTTGAGCGATATTTTTACCATCGCTTATTCAGAAACAAATGATAAAACCCCTCCCGCGGTCACTCTTAATAGCCCTAATGGCGGAGAAATCATTCAGGGCGGTTCCACTTATGTTATTACTTGGACAGCAACAGATAATGTGACCGTGGCTGGCAATCTGGCTGTTAAGTTAGAATATTCAACTGACGGCAGCGCTATTTGGCAAGAGATTATAGCCAGCACGGAAAATGAAGGCGCTTATATTTGGTCAGTGCCGGATGAGCCAAGCACAATGGTTTTAGTAAGAGTAACCGCGACTGACGAAGCTGAAGCTGCCAATGCTGGTTCAGATATTAGTAATACGGTCTTTACCATTACTAAGGCGCCGGTTTATATTTGTACAGAAATTGAAGCCGGTAAATTTAGTTGTAATATCTCTATGAATCAAGGTTGGAATTTAATATCTTTACCGGTGATTGTCAGTAATACTGCGATCGCTAATGTTTTAAGCGGAATTGCTGGTAATATGGAGTCGGCGCGATATTATAACGGAACAAATTGGGTTATTTATAAGCCGGGGGTCACTAATGACCTAACAACGGTTGAAGATGGCAAAGGCTACTGGATTTTCATGAATAACGCGGCGACTTTAAATGTTACAGGAGTTAAAACGTCGGTAGATAATTTAATTCCTTTAACCTATCCTGTCATATCCGGCTGGAATTTAATTGGCTTTAAGTCCACCATATCCATGTTAAGTAAAGATTATTTAAGCAGTCTGCCTGCTGATAGCTATACCTTAATGGACGCCGCCAATAATAATAAAAATAATAGCAGTATGGATTCAGGCTATGGCTACTGGCTCTGGATGAATTCAGCTGGGAATATTATCCCAGGCGCTAACTAATTTATTAATTCTAGCCCCATCAGCATATAAGCTATGACAGCACTAAAACAATTTATTGTAACTATTTTGGTTATCGCTATGGCTTTACCAGCTATTGCTTTAGCCGCCACTCCTCCTGCTCTGCCCTTATTGGTTTATGGCACGGTTACCATTGATGGCGCTCCGGCGCCAGTGGGCACGGTGGTTAAAGCGGAAAACGCTGGCGTGGTAAAAGCCCAGGTGGCAGTGGCCACGGCTGGAAAATATTATTTAGAAGTGCCAGCGGTTAATGCTGGACTGGTTTTAACTTATAAAGTTGGCGGCTTAACCGCTGCGGAAAAAGTTTGCCCTAATCCCTTAACTACACCCAGCGACAGAGTTAATTTAGCTGTGGTTAACCCAACTTCTTCAAGTTCAGGCAATAATACTGCCAACGGCTTAACTAGCGGCACTACATCTAGCGGTAGTGACACTAGCAACGGCAGCACTACCACTACCACTACCACAACTAACACCACTACGCCAACTGTGCCTGCCGCGCCGACTACCCCAACCAGCCCGACTCCGCAAGTCTTGGGCGAAAAAATCAGCGCGGCGCAAGCGCAATTAAACCAGATTTTAATTGACGCCACGGCAGTTTATTCGGAAAATATTGAAAATATTTTAGCCAATGCCAGCTCTGGCCGTGATGCTAAAAAAGAAAAAAATACTTTAGACAAGTATATCAAGGAGCTTACTAAAGCCATCAAAAATTTAACTGCAACAGATAACAACCGCTTAAATTTCTTCATCACTTACGGCACAGTTGGCACAAAAATTTTAGGAGCTGGGGAAAGAGCCGGCGTGCTGAATTCGTATAAAGCGGCTTTTGGCAAGTTGCCTAAAACTGAAACCGAGTGGCAGGACGCAATTAAAATAGCGGGTGGACGATGGCCGAGTGAAAGAAATGCAGCGGCAGAGACAAAAGCTAAAGCGTCATTTAAGAAGATTTACGGCCGGGAGGCGAATATGGATAATCAAAACGACAACGCGGCCGTTACGGTTATGGCTTATGGCTTGCGGCCGGCTAACAGGAATTTAAACTCGGAAAAAGCCGCTATTCTGGCTTTTAAATATTTTCTTAAACGGACGCCAACTACGGCCGTGGACTGGGACATTGTAAGAGCGATAGCGTATTCTGGAGCTAAGAGATAATAAGCCCTCCTTTTAAAGGAGGGGGAGGGGAGGTTAAATTAACCCCCTAATCCCCCTTTACCTCCGCAGGAGCGGGGCAGGCAAGGGGGAAAATTAACCCCCTTTTCGAACCTGCCTGCGCAGGCAGGAGGGGGCAAAATTAACACAGCCCTTTGTCTTTTTTTGGAGGCGAAGGGCTGTTTGGTAATATGAGATTTTTTGGCTTAAAATTTATCATTATTATTTTGGCCATCAGTTTGTTGGCGCCTAATATGGTTTTGGCGGATTCGCTTTTGCCCCCGGAAATCCCCGTGCTTTTTTACGGCACGCTCAAAATCAATAATCAAACGGCGCCAGTTGGCACTAATGTTTCAGTCCATAAAAAATCAGACAATCTGGAAATTGCCAGCGCCACCATTGCCAAGCAAAGCGACAAATATTTTCTTGAAGTCCCTTGCAAAAATTATATTGGCGAGATGATGGTTTTTAGAATTAATAATTTAATTTCTCAAGAAATAAAATGCGTTGATGTAATGACAGTGCCGAGCGTAAAATTGGACTTAAGTTTGGATATGGCTAAACCAGTAGTGGGCGGAGGCGGCATACCGCTTTGGCTCTTACAAAAACCGCAGCCAAAGCCGGTGGTTACTCCCCCAAAGGAGGAAGCTCCCATAGCGCCAACCCCGCAACTCTTGGGCGAAAAAATTTATGCTGACGGCGCGCTTATCCGCGGCAAAGACAAAAAAATCTATTTAATCGCCAATAATAAATTAGTAGTCATTAGAACTTTGGCCCAGCTGCGCGAATATCAGGGCCAGCCAATTTACGATGTCAGTGATTTAGTCATCAGACATTATATGACATTTGCCGATGGCGATTTATTAAGAGGCCCGAACAAAAGAATTTACGTTTTAAATAAAGGTAAACGCCAGCCCATATTAACTTTAACCGAACTTAGAAAAAAATATTTTAAAAAAGAAATCTTTGACGTGGCTGACCTTACTTTGGCCAAATATCCGGAAAAGTAAAAATTACCCGCCCTAACAACGGCCTCGCTAATTATTTGCCAAAATTAAACATTTTTTATATACTGAAAACATATATGTATCGTTTAACCAGAGATTGCTTCGTCGCCCGAGTACAGGCTCCTCGCAATGACAATATGAAATATGACTTCTAAAGAACTGCGGCAAAAATATCTGGAGTTTTTCAAAGCCAAGGGGCATACCATTATTCCCAGCGCTTCTTTAATTCCGGAAAATGACCCCACAGTTTTATTCACTACCGCCGGCATGCATCCGTTAGCGCCTTACTTAATGGGCGAAAAACATCCGGGCGGCCGCCGGCTGGCCAGCGCGCAAAAATGCATCCGCACCGGCGATATTGATGAAGTCGGCAATCCGACTCATCATACTTTTTTTGAAATGCTGGGCAACTGGTCGCTGGGGGATTATTTTAAAAAAGAAGCCATAGAATTGAGCTGGGAATTTTTAACTTCACCGGCCTGGCTCGGGCTGGATAAAAATCGCCTGGCGGTTTCGGTATTTAAAGGCGATAGCGACGCGCCCTTTGACCAAGAGGCTCATGATATTTGGAAAAATATCATCGGCGTGCCGGAAGAAAAAATCGCCCGTCTGCCGAAAAAAAATAATTGGTGGGGGCCGGCCGGCCTGACCGGACCTTGTGGGCCGGACACGGAAATGTTTTATTGGGCAGGCCAGGCTGATAAAATTCCGGCTAGCTTTAACGATGACAATCCATTATGGATAGAAATCTGGAATGACGTTTTTATGCAATACAATAAAACCGCCGCCGGAACTTATGAGCCGTTAAAGCAAAAAAACGTGGACACCGGCCTGGGGCTGGAAAGAATTTTAGCCGTCATAAACGGCTACGGCGATGATTATAAAACCGATTTGTTTAAAAATATTATTTCCAGAATTGAGCGACTGTCAAACAAGGCTTACGGGACTGACCAGGAAATTACCAAAGCCATGCGCATTATCGCCGACCACCTTAAAGCCGCGACCTTCATTATGGGCGACGACCGGGGAGTGGCGCCGTCAAATTTGGGGCAAGGCTACGTGGTGCGCCGCTTAATCAGGCGCGCCATCAGGTACGGCCGCCAGCTTGGCATAAAAGAAGAATCTTGGACCAAAGAAATCGCTAAAGTGGTGGCGCACGATTATCAGGAGGTTTATCCTGAACTGCGCCGCAATATCAACAAGGTAATAGAGCAGCTTACAGAAGAGGAAGCCAAATTTAAAAAAACTTTGGAGCTGGGCTTAAAAGAGTTTGAAAAATTGGGCGTTGAAGGAAAAATCAGCGGCAACCAAGCTTTTAATTTATATCAAACCTATGGCTTCCCTTTAGAAATAATAGAGGAATTGGCTAAGGAAAAAAGTTTAACGGTTGACGCCGCCGCTTTTGCCAAAGAACTGGAAAAGCATCAAAAGCTTTCCCGCACCGCCTCGGCCGGCATGTTTAAAGGCGGCTTGGCCGACGCTTCCGAAGCCACGGTCAAATATCACACCGCGGCGCACCTTCTGTTGGCCGCCTTAAGAAAAGTTTTAGGCGACCAGGTCATCCAAAAAGGCAGTAACATCACGGCCGAACGCCTGCGTTTTGACTTCGCCCATCCGGGCAAAATGTCCGATGAAGAAAAACAAAAAGCGGAAGAATTGGTGAACGGCGCCATCAAACAAGATTTGCCCGTAACCGGCGAAGAGCTGACGCTTAACCAGGCCAGGACCAAAGGCGCGCACGGCATTTTTGACGCCAAATACGGCGAAAAAGTAACGGTTTACACCATCGGGGATGAAACCCTATATTTCAGCAAGGAAATCTGCGGCGGCCCGCATGTTGAGCATACCGGAATATTAGGGCATTTTAAAATACAAAAAGAAGAAAGCTCGTCCGCCGGCGTCAGGAGAATTAAGGCAATCTTAGAGTAAGATAATGGAGCTCTTGACATCTTTCGAAATAAACTATATAATTTATTTGCGATAAATAATAATGAATTTATTGTAATATTATTTATTTTATTCAAAAGTTTTGGCGACTAACGCTAGCAAGGCGATTTTTGCCAAAGCTGTTTTTGTTTATAAATGACTGAGGCTAACCAACCAATCAGCTCTAAAGATTTTATTGAAATGCAAGGCGAGGTAATTGAATTAATGCCGGCCGCCAGCTTCCGGGTTAAGCTGGAAAACGGCCATGAAATTTTAACGCACCTTTCCGGCAAAATGAGAATGAATAAAATCAGGCTATTGCCCGGCGACAAAGTTAAAATCCAAATCAGCCCTTATGATTTAACCAAAGGGCGCATAACTTATCGGCTATAATTATGAAAGTAAGAAGCAGCGTAAAAAAAATCTGCAAAGATTGTAAAGTCATCAGGCGTAACGGCCGGGTTTGCGTTATTTGTAAAACCCCAAAACATAAACAAAGACAAGGCTAATGTAAAAAATTTTATGGCAACAAGAATCGCGGGCGTCACCATCCCAAATGAAAAAAGAGTGGAAATCGCTTTAACTTATATTTACGGCATTGGTAAAACTAAAGCCAATCAAGTTTTAGGGTTGGCCAAAGTCAATCCGGATACCAGGGTTAAGGATCTGACCGACGCTCAAGCCAATAAATTAAGAGAGGTAATTGAAAAACAACATAAAGTGGAAGGCGATTTAAAGCGCGAGGTTTTCGCCAACATCAAAAGATTAAAAGAGATTAATTCATACCGAGGCGGCCGGCACGGCAAAAGCCTGCCAACCAGAGGGCAAAGAACAAAAACCAATAGCCGGACGGTCCGCGGCAACGTCAGAAAAACCGCCATCTCGGGCAAGAAGCCGGCGGCGCAAAAAACCTAAGCGATAATTAACTTTATGGCAGACGAAAAAAAACAAGATGTTGAAATAAAATTAGTAGCTAACGCGCCAGTTCCGGAAACGGACCTGGTGGTTAAAAGCGACCTAAACGCTCCGGAAGAATTGCCGGAAGAAGTCAGAAAAAAATTGGAAAAAACCAAAGAGGAAAGTAAAACCAATAAACGGAAAATCCGGAAGAAAAAAATTGATAAAAAAGTTTCCGTGGGCGTGGCTCACATTAAAGCCACTTATAATAACACCATCGTCTCTTTAACCGACCAAGCCGGCAATATTCTTGCTTGGGCGTCGGCCGGTATGGCCGGCTTTAAGGGCCCGAAAAAATCAACCCCTTACGCCGCGCAAATCATCACCAGAATCGCCGTGGAAAAAGCCAAAGCCTTCGGCCTACAAGAAGTCAGTGTTTTGGTTAAGGGAGTGGGCACCGGGCGCGAATCGGCCGTCAGGGCGCTAAACGCCAATGGCTTAATCGTTAATTCCATTAAAGACGTTACGCCGATTCCGCACAACGGCTGCCGCTCAAAAAAGCCGCGGCGGGTATAAAATCATTAAACTATTTTATGGCAAAATATTTAGGGGCAAAATGCAAGTTATGCCGCCGCGAAGGCGAAAAATTAATGCTTAAAGGCGAGCGTTGCTATACCGGCAAATGCGCCATTGTCAAACGGCCTTATCCGCCGGGCTTGCATGGGCCCAAGGGCCGCGCCAGGCAGAGCGGCTATAATTTGCAGTTAAGGGAGAAGCAAAAAGCCAAGCGGCTTTATAATTTGCTGGAAAAGCAATTTAAATTAAGTTTTAAGCGCGCCAGCAAGCAAAAGGGCGATGCCGGAGAAAATTTAATGAAATTATTGGAAACCAGATTGGACAACGTGATTTATCGTTTGGGCTTGGCCGCCTCCCGCGCCGAGGCCAGAACCTTGGTTAATCACGGTCATTTTCAAATCAATGGCAAAAAAGTAAGTATTCCGTCTTATAATGTCAAGACCGGCGAAATTATCAAAATAAAAAAATCAAGCCAAACTTCCAAGCGATTCGCCAATTTATCCGACCGGCTGAAAAAAATGGAAATTCCCGGCTGGCTCTATTGGGACGCCAAAAAATTTAGCGCCAAAGTTTTAGAGTTGCCTCGCCAAGAGAATTTTGAAGCAAAAATCAACCCCCAGCTGATCGTTGAATTTTATTCCCGATAAAATAATATTTACCCCGTCAAATAGCGCTCCGCGCTAATTTTGCCAAAGGCAAAATTATTTGACTGGGTAAAAATAAGCAAATCATATGCAAATAATCGCAATGCCCGGCAAGGTAGAATTTGTCAACGGCGCGGAACCGAACCACCAACAAGTTATCATTGAACCCTGCTATCCTGGTTATGGCACGACTATCGGCAATGCTTTGCGGCGGACGCTGCTCTCTTCTTTGCCCGGGGCGGCGGTGGTCGGCGTTAAGATTAAAGGGGCCGACCATGAATTCGCCGTTTTGCCCCATGTTAAGGAAGATGTTTTGGAACTGATTTTAAATTTAAAAAAACTGCGTTTGAAAATATTTAGCGATGAAGCGGTTAAACTTGAACTTGACGCCAGGGGAGAAAAAGAGGTCAAGGCTTCGGATATTAAAAAATCGAGCCTGGTGGAAATCGCCAATCCCGATTTAGTTTTAGGGCATATTACCGATATGGCCGGCAGCTTAATCATGGAAATTTCGGTAGCTAAGGGCTTAGGCTATATCACCGTGGAAAGCCGGGAAAGCGACAAGCATGAAATCGGCTACATTGAAATGGATTCCATTTTTTCGCCGATTTTATCCGTGGGCATAAACGTGGAAAACGTCCGCGTCGGCAAAATGACCAACTGGGACAAATTAATTTTAGACATTGTGACCGACGGCACCGTCACGCCGGAAGAAGTCTTTAACCAAGCGGTAGAAATTTTAATAAATCAATTTAACGCTTTGGTGGGAAAAACCCAAGGCGCCGGCGAACCCACGGCCGCGGCTCGGGCAACCGGTGAAAAAGAGGAGGTTCCGGCTGAAATCGAGGAAGAAAAAAAAGTTAAAAAAAGAGGCCGCCCCAAAAAACAATAAATATGAAACACCGAATTAAAGGAAAAAAATTAGACCGAACCAAGGCGCCCAGGGAGTCAATGCTGAAAAATCTGGCCGCCAGCGTGATTATTTATGAAAAAGTAAAAACCACCGAGGCCAAGGCCAAGGCGGTTAGGCCTTTAGTGGAAAAAGCCATTACTTTAGCGATTAAAGGCGGCCTTAACGCCCGCCGCGAATTAATTAGGCGACTGCCTCAACCATTGGCGATTAAAAAAGCCATGGAAGTTTTAGCCGGCAAATATCAGGACCGGCGCGGCGGCTATAGCCGCATCATCAAGTTAGGCTCAAGGCCGGGCGACGGCGCCAAGGTGGCGCAGCTTGAGCTGGTTTAAATAAATTATTATGGCAAAAAGACAAACCTATAAAATTGACGCGAGTAATCAAGCGGTCGGCCGGATCGCCAGCCAGATTGCTTTAATTTTGCGCGGCAAAAATAAGGCCGGCTACCAGCCGCAGCTGGACCAGGGCGGCATCGTCCAGGTCAGCAACATTGATAAGCTTAAATTCACCGGCAAAAAACTTGAACAAAAAAAATATTACAGTTATTCCGGCTATCCGGGCGGCCTGAAGACTAAAAAAATTATTGAATTAAAGCCGGCCGAGATTTTGACCAAAGCCGTTAAAAATATGCTGCCGCCAATCAAGCGGCGGCCCGACCTGCTGAAGAGGCTGATTATTAACTAGCATTTATTATGACGGAAGCTGAAGCGATAAAACTAAAAGGTAAATTTGTCGGCGCCGTGGGCCGCCGTAAAACCGCTACCGCCAAAATCAGGCTGTATAAAAGCGGCGCCGGCGCCTTTATGGTCAACGGCGTTAAAGCCGATGAATATTTTAAAGAAGAAGGATTATTTTCTATCATCAGCCAGCCGCTGAAATTGGTCGGGCTGGCCGCTGATTTTAATATCACCGCGAACGTCTCCGGCGGCGGAAAAAAAGCTCAAGCCGAAGCCGTCAGGCACGGCATCGCCCGCGCCCTGCTACTCGTCAATGAAGAATTACGGGCGTCCCTTAAAGCCAAAGGCTATATTACCCGCGACGCCCGCAAGAAAGAAAGAAAGAAACCAGGGCTGAAAAAAGCCAGGCGCGCCCCCCAGTGGGCCAAACGTTAAAAGCAAATTAATTATAGATAAAACTCCGCCATAAGCGGGGTTTTATTATTTCAGCGCTTGTGTTAAAATTATAACATGCCTGAAAAAATAACTAATATTGCCAAAAATACCTCGTATTTTACCTTGGCCTTAATCCTGCAAAAAGTAATTTCTTTCACTTATTTCACTTTAATCGCCCGCGCCCTGGGGCCGGAAGATTTGGGTAAGTATTATTTTGCCATTTCTTTCGCCGCGATTTTTTCCATCCTCACCGATTTGGGCCAAACCAACCTCTTAACCCGCGAAATCGCCAAGGCCAAAAGAGAAGCCAATAATCTTTTCGGCGCGGTTTTAGGCGTTAAATTGCCCCTGGCCGCGGCCACCGCGCTGATAATAATCGCCTTGGCCAATTTTTTAGGTTATAGCGAATTAACCAGGGCTTTAATCTATTTTTCAACCATTTGCATCGTCTTAGACTCGTTCACCGCCACTTTTTTTTCCGTCTCGCGCGGCTTTCATAATCTTAAATATGAAAGCCTGGCGGCGGTGGTTTTCCAGCTGATTGTGCTTAGCTTCGGCCTCTCGGTCATAAAATTAAATTTAGGTTTAGTCTGGCTGATCGGTTCTTTGGTTTTAGCCAGCATTTTTAATTTCAGCTATTCGCTGACGATTGTGGCCAAAACCTGGAAATTAAGCCTGAAGCCGATTTTTGATTGGCGTCTGGTTAAACTGGTTTTGCGTTTGTCCTTGCCTTTCGGCATCTACGCGATTTTCCAAAAAGTTTACAGCTATTTTGACACCGTGCTTTTAGCAACCCTGGCTGGTGATTATTATGTGGGTATCTACCAAATTTCTTTTAAAATCATCAACGCCATCCAATTCTTGCCCTTGGCTTTCGTGGCTTCGCTCTATCCGGCCATGAGCGCTTATTGGCTAGATAACCGCCAGCAACTGGCCATTACTTTCGAGCGGGCCATGAATTACCTGATTATCATCTCTTTGCCTATTTCCGGCGGCGTGATCATGCTGGCGGATAAAATTATTTTAATTTTTAAATCAGGCTACGGCGAGGCGATTCTGCCGCTGCAATTAAGCATCGCCGCTTTGTTGTTTATGTTCACGGCTTACCCGGTTGGCTCGCTGTTAAACGCTTGCGACAAGCAAAAGCTGAACACCGTTATCATGGGCTTGACGGTTTTAGCAAGCGTGATTTTAAATTTAATCTTAATCCCGAAATTTCAAGCCGTAGGCGCTAGTTTAGCAGTTCTCCTGTCCAGTATTTTTATGCTTGTTTTAGGCTTAATTCAAGTACCAAAAATCATTGAATATCGGGCGAAAAAAATATTGGCGGTTTTGGGAAAATCCCTTTTGGCTTCGGCTTTAATGATAATCTTGATAATTTATCTGAAAAATTATCTGAATATCATTTTAATCGTGCCGCTGGCCGGAGCGCTATATTTTGCGGTTTTGTTTTTTCTTAAAGGTTTCAGCCGAGAGGACTTAACCAGCGTTTATCAATCATTCAATAAAAAATCTATTCATGAAAACCCTACTATTGACGCTTGAATATCCTCCCTTCCACGGCGGCGTGGCCAATTACTACGGCAATTTAGTAAAATATTGGCCCGCCTCCGCCAAGGCTTCGGCGGGCAAGCCTGACGGTATTTTTGTGTTGAAAGATAATTTAATTAATCAGGCCTTGCCTTTTTTAAAATGGCTGCCGGCGTATTTTGCTTTACGCCAGAAAATAAAGCAAGAAAAAATCGAGCAGGTTATCGTCGGCCAGATATTGCCGCTGGGCCTGGTAGCTTGGCTCGGCTCCAGATTTTTTAAAATAAAATACTCGGTCATTTTGCACGGCCTGGATTTTTCTTTTGCGTTAAAATCATGGAGAAAAACCACCGCGGCCAAACTGATTTTAAATCAGGCCCATAAAATAATTGTCATTAATAACTATACGGCCGGACTGGTGAAAGCATTTTTGGGCGCCGGCGCCGAGGGTAAAATTATCGTGGTTAACCCGGGAGTGGACCAGAAAAATTTTCAATTAAGAAAAAAAAATAATTTGGAAAATAAAATTATTCTATTGTCGGTCGGCCGGCTGGTGAAGCGCAAAGGTTTTGATAAAGTGACTGACGCCCTACCGGAAGTTTTAAGAAAAATACCAAATCTGGTTTATGTTATAATCGGCAATGAGGCCGAGTTAAAAAATTCCCAATTTAAAAACGCCATCGTAATTAATGACGCCTTAGACGCCGAGCGCGATGCTTGGTATCAGGCCTGCGACATCTTCATTATGCCGGCCAGAAACATTGACGGCGATTATGAAGGCTTTGGCATAGTTTATTTGGAGGCCAATTTGGCCGGAAAACCGGTAATCGCGGGTAAAAGCGGCGGCGTGCCCGACGCGGTAATTGACGGCTTAAACGGCTTAATGGTTGACCCGGAAGATGTTGGCGAAATCAGCCAAGCCATAATTAAATTGGCGCAAAATCCTGATTTAAGGCAAAAATTGGGCGAGCGGGGCCGAACCAGGGCAATTAATGAATTTAACTGGGAAAAACAAATTAATAAAATTTACCAATTTCTTAATAACGAGCATCATTCTTGTCATTGCGAGGAGCGTAGCGACGAAGCAATCTCTGGTTAGTCGCAAAGAACCCGAGATTGCTTCGCTCCTTTCAGTCGCTCGCAATGACAAACAACAATATGATCAGTGTAATTATTCCCGTGTACAATCAGGCGGAACAGCTGATTAATTGCTTAGAGAGCATTAAAAAACAGATTTACGATAATTATGAAATTATCGTGGTTAACGACGGCTCAACTGATAATTTAATAGAAGTAATTGAAAAATATAAGCGGCTTTTCGGCTTTAAGTTGACTTTCTTGGAAGAGGAAAATCGGGGGGCGGCCGCGGCCAGAAATTACGGCGCCAGATTAGCTAAAGGCGAATTTCTGATTTTTTGCGACGCCGACATCGTGATGGAGCCGGCCATGCTTGAATCAATGCGGAGCGTTTTAAAAGACAACCCGACTGCCAGCTTTTGCTACTCGTCATTTATTTGGGGCAAGAAAAAATTCATGCTTTGGCCTTATGACGCGGAAAAACTGAAGACCAGGCCCTATATTAATATCGCCTCGCTGATTAAGCGGGAGCATTTTCCCGGTTTTGACGAAACCTTAAAACGTTTTCAGGATTGGGATTTGTGGCTGACCATGGCGGCAAGGGGACATGGCGGCGTTTGGCTAAACCAAATACTTTATCGCGTCAATTTAAGCGGCTCGCAGACCATGAGCCGCTGGCTGCCGTCGCTGGCCTACAAATTATTGCCCTGGTTGCCGGCGGTAAAAAAATATAATCAAGCCAAAGAAGTAATTTTTAAAAAACATAATGTCAAACAATAGAATATTTAAAATAACTTTTTTATTGATAATTACCGCCGAACTATTGTCCTTTTTGGGTTATTATTGGCAGATAATTAATTTTATCTGTTTTTTCATTATCGCGCTTTTGGCTTTAATTTTATCTTTACGCCGGCCGGAATACGGCTTGTACATATTGCTCACCGAACTGTTTATCGGCTCGTTCGGCTATTTGTTTTATTTTGAAAATGGCGGTTTTAAAATTTCCAGCCGCATAGCGCTGTGGCTGATTGTCATGTCGGTCTGGCTGGCGAAGACCGCGCTTAATTATCTAAACACAAAAAAATTAAATATTATTTTTTTCAGATCAGCTTATTTTAAGTATTTTATTGCTTTATTTATTTTCCTGGCCTGGGGAGCGGTAAACGGGTTGTTAAACAGCAACACTATAAGCAACATTTTTTTTGACTTTAATAACTGGCTGTATCTTCTGCTGATTTTCCCGCTTTACGAAATCGCGCGGGACGAAAATAATCTAAAAATCATTAAACAAATCTTTTTAGCCTCTATTAGCTGGTTAAGTTTTAAAACTCTGATTCTCGCTTATTTTTTCTCGCATAGCTTTGACTTTTTTAATCTTGACCTTTACCGCTGGGTCAGGTTAAGCGGAGCCGGGGAGATAACTCAAGTCGTCCCGGGTTTCAGCCGGATATTCATGCAGTCGCATATTTATGTTTTGATCGGTTTTTTTATAATATTATTTTACTTATTAAAAACAATAATTAACGCTTCGTCAGCCGTCAAAAAATTCCCTACCTTCTACCTCTTACTTCTTACTTTGTCATTATCCGCTATTATTATCAGTTTCTCGCGCAGTTTTTGGCTGGGTCTGGCGGCCGGAGGAATTTTCGTCTGGCTGATAGCGCTTGGCAAATTAAAAATCAAGCTTAGGCAATTTTTAGTCTTTAACTCAATGATTTTTTTGTCCATACTGGCGAGCTTGACGCTAACACTGGGATTGGCGTTTTTCCCTTGGCCAACCACTTTGGGAGGCTTTAACGCCACCGCTTTATTAAGCGACCGCGCCACTGGCTTAACCGGCGAAGCCGGCGCTTCCTCAAGATGGCAGCTTTTGCCGCCGCTTTGGCAAGAAATTAAGCAGGCGCCCATTATGGGCCAAGGCTTCGGCGCCACGGTGACTTACCTTACCAGCGACCCGCGCGTGCTGGCTGCCAGCCCCTCGGGTGTTTACACCACTTACGCCTTTGAATGGGGCTGGCTTGATGTATGGTTAAAATTAGGAATTTTAGGACTATTGGCATATTTAATTTTATTTGCTAAAATCATTTTTGCCGGTTTAAAAATTAACACCGCCTTGTCCTTATCTTTAACCGGCGGTTTAATTATCCTGGCCGCGGTCAATATCTTTAGCCCTTACGTCAACCATCCGTTGGGAATAGGCTATTTGCTAATCGCGGCGGCGATGATGGACTCTTGCGCTAAATTCCAAAATCCTGTATATTAAAGATTATATTATTTATTTTTATCAACATTATGCCCGACCAAATTATCTCCCAGGAAGGCTATGACAAATTAAAAAAAGAGCTGGATGACAGATTGAACGTCAAGCGCCTGGAGATCGCCTCCCGGATTGAAGCGGCCAAAGAATTGGGCGATTTAAGCGAAAACGCCGAATATGCCGAAGCCAAAAATGAACAGGCCTTTAACGACGGCCGAATCACGGAATTAACCACGCTCCTGAAAAACGTCACCGTGGTGCGGAATAACCATGATAAAAATAAAATCAGCATGGGCTCGCGCGTTTTAGCCGAAGTTGAAGGCCAGACTAAAGAATTTACCATCGTCAGCTTTAATGAAGCCAACCCGGTCGAAGGTAAAATTTCTAACGAATCTCCCATCGGCGTGGCTTTTTTAGGAAAAAAGAAAGGCGATACCATCGCCGTCAATACGCCGCGCGGCCAAGTGGTTTATAAAATAATCGACATTAAATAAAATCCTTATGACCGAAAAAATAAGCGAACGCGAGGACAGACTAAAAAAACTTGAGGAACTGAAAAAACTGGGCATAAATCCTTATCCGGCCGAATCGCGTAAAAGCCACTCTGCCGGTCAGGTTTTGGCTGATTTTGAAAAATTGCAAAAAAATTCAGCTACAATTCAACTGGCAGGCCGATTAAGAAGCCTGCGCACGCACGGCAATTTAACCTTCGCGCATTTACAGGATGCCAGCGGAAAAATTCAGCTGGCGTTTTCCAAAAAAGAAATCGGCCCGGATAGGTATAAGCTATTGACTAAGTGTATTGATGTCGGCGATTTTATCCAGATAAAAGGCGCGGTCTTCAAGACCCATGCCGGCGAACCAAGCGTCATGGTCAAGCAGTGGTCGCTCTTAGCCAAAGCGGTCCGGCCCCTGCCGGAAAAATGGCACGGCCTTAACGACGAAGAAGAAAAATTCAGAAAGCGCTATCTGGACATTTTATTCAACCCCGAAGCCAAGGAAATGTTTCTTAAGCGCGCTAAATTCTGGCAAGCGGTGCGCGATTTTTTAATTAAACACGATTTTTTGGAAGTGGAAACCCCGGTTCTGGAAAATATCACCGGCGGCGCCGACGCCAAGCCCTTTTTAACTCATCATAACGCGCTTGATTTAGACGTTTATTTAAGAATTTCCATGGGAGAATTATGGCAAAAACGCTTAATGGTCGCGGGTTTTGAAAAAACTTTTGAAATCGGCCGGCAATTCAGAAACGAAGGCATGGACGCCGAGCACCTGCAGGACTACACCCAGATGGAATTTTACTGGGCCTACGCGGATTATGAAATGGGCATGAAATTGGTTGAAGAGCTGTTTAAATACCTGGCCAAAGAAACTTTCGGCACCTTAAAATTTAAAATTAAAAATTTTGACATAGATTTAAGTAAAACCTGGAGCCGCTACGACTACCGCGACACGGTTAAAAAATATACCGGCATAGACATTTTAAAAACCGACCTTAAAGAAATAGAGAAAAAACTTAAAGAGCTGAAAATTGAATACGATAAAACAGGTTTCAGTAAAACCCGCGCCATTGACAATCTTTGGAAATACTGCCGCAAGCAGATTGCCGGACCGGGCTTTTTAGTGGGCGTGCCGGTGGAAGTTTCGCCTTTGGCCAAGCGCGATGAAAATCACCCTGAATTAAGCCAAAGATTCCAGGTCATTATCGCCGGCTCGGAATTAGGCAATGGCTACAGCGAGTTAAACGACCCGCTGGACCAAGCCGACAGATTTAAACAGCAGGCTAAGCTTCGCGAAGAAGGCGACGAAGAAGCGCAAATGTTTGACCAAGAATTCGTGGAAGCTTTGGAATACGGCATGCCCCCGACCTGCGGCTTCGGCATGTCCGAGCGCGTCTTTTCTTATCTCATGGACAAGCCGGCGCGCGAATGCCAGATTTTCCCGCTGATGAAACCGAAAAAATAATTATGAAACTTGTCATGGCTTTCGGCACTTTTGATTTATTGCACCCGGGACACATAAATTTTTTGCGCCAGGCGAAAAAATACGGCGGTTTAATCGTAGTAATCGCGCGCGATAAAACGGTTAGGCAAGTTAAGGGTAAATTGCCGCGCCACACGGAAAAACAGCGCCTTACGGCCGTTTTAGGCCTAAATTTAGCCGATAGGGCGGTTTTAGGCAGCCTTAAGGATAAATACGCGGCTATCCGAAAATACCGGCCCGGCATCATCGCCTTGGGCTATGACCAAAAATATTTTACCGACCAACTGAAAAATTTCAATCTAAAAATCATCCGCCTAAAAGCTTACAAACCTAATAAATATAAAACGTCAATTTTAAAATTAAAATAATTCATTTTGCATTTTCATTGTAAATTGTAAATTGAAAATTGAAAATTAATTTTATATGCTTGATATCAAATTTATCAGAGACAACGCGGAATTAATCAAACAAAACGTAACCAACCGCGGCGCTAAGGTCAATATTGATGAACTATTACGTTTGGACGCGGCCAGGCGGGAGCTGGAAACATCCCTGGACGGCTTGCGCGCCGAAAGGAACAAATCTTCTAAAACTAAACCAGCGCCGGAAGTAATCGCTGAAATGAAAAAAATCGGGGAGAAAATCAAACGAGGCGAAGAAAAATTAGCCGATCTAACGCCCAAGTATAAAGAATTGCTTTACGCTGTGCCTAACCTGACGCATCCTGACGTCCGGATTAGCGCGGATGAAGATGAAGAAGATAATCCGGTTTTGGAAACCTACGGCAAGCCGACAAAATTCAAATTCGCGCCACTTGACCACGTGCAATTGGCGCAAAATCTGGATTTAATTGACTTTGACCGCGGCGTCAAAGTTAGCGGCGCCAAATTTTATTATCTGAAAAACCAGGCGGCTTTACTGGAAATGGCACTGATTCAATACGCTTTAGAAATCGCCACTAAACACGGCTACACTCCCTTTATCACACCGGATATGGCCAAACAAGATATTCTCGCCGGCCTGGGATTTAATCCCAGGGACCAAGCCACGCAGATATATAATATTGAAAACTCCGATTTAAGCCTGATTGGCACGGCGGAAATCACTTTGGGCGGTTACCATAAGGACGAAGTTCTGGAAGAAAAAGATTTGCCTAAAAAATACGTGGCGGTTTCGCATTGCTTCCGCACCGAGGCCGGCAGTTATTCAAAATTTTCCAAAGGCATTTTTAGAGTGCACCAATTCACGAAAGTTGAAATGTTTCAATATGCCACGCCGGATAAAAGCGAAACCGCGCATCAAGAAATTTTAGAAATTGAAAAAGAAATTTTTAAAGGCTTGGGCATACCATTCAGAGTGGTCGACCATTCTACGGCCGATTTGGGTACGCCGGCATACCGCACTTTTGACCTGGAAGCTTGGTTGCCGGGCAAGCCCAATAAAAACGGCCAAATGGGGGATTGGGCGGAAATCACTTCGGCTTCCAACTGCACTGATTACCAAGCCAGAAGCTTAAACATAAAATATAAAGACAAAAACGGCGATAAAAATTTTGTCCACACTTTAAACGGCACGGCTGTGGCCATGAGCCGGACGCCGATTGCTATTATGGAAAATTATCAGCGCGCCGACGGCTCCGTGGAAATTCCTAAAGTCTTGCGGAAATATATCCCAGGAAAGCCAAAAGTTATCAAAAGAAAATAGTCTGTCATTGCGAGCGACCGCAGGGAGCGAAGCAATCTAACGAATGGCAAGTTTAAGTAAAAGATTAATGTTCGTGAGATTGCTTCGTCGCTATCGCTCCTCGCAATGACATTAATATCATGAAACCTCATCTCTTAATCATACCCGGCTGGGAAGGAAGCCAGGCCAGCTGGCGGAATTTTATTGACCGGGCCGAAAATGATTTCACGGTCTGGTGTTTTGATTTGCCTTGCTTCGGCGATAAGCCTTGCCCGGAGGAAGTCTGGGGAATAGAGGAATACGCTGAATTTATTAGAAAAAAAATCACGGAAAATAATATTAGCAAACCAATTCTTCTGGGCCATTCTTTTGGCGGGCAAATCGCGGCTTATTTGGCCGCCGCTTATCCGGCTGAATTCAGCAAATTAATTTTAAGCGGTGCCGCGGTTTTCCGCCGGACGCCGAGGTTAAAAAAAATAATTTTTTTGGCTTTGGCTAAAACCGGCAAAATGTTATTCAGCCTGCCGCCACTAAACCGAACGGCCGCTTTCATGAAAAAAGCGCTTTACCGGCTGGCCAATTCTGATTATAATGACACTTCCGGCATTAAGCGGGAAATTTATAAAAAAATCATTAATCAAGACTTAAGCCAGCTGGCCGCGAAAATCACCCTTCCTACTTTAATCATCTGGGGCGGACATGACCGCTATGTACCGCTCAAACAAGGCAAAAAAATCGCCCGGCAGATTCCCGGCGCCAGGCTGGAGATTATTAAAAACGCCGGACATGGCCTGCATCTTAAACATTTAAACGAATTTTATAGTTTAATAAAAAAATTCGTTTGAAAGCAATATGGAAAATTATTATATTCTAATTCTTCTTTTTCTGACCAGCGCTTTATCGGATTACTGCGAATTAGCTTACTTATGGCAGCTAAAAGAATACCGACTGGACCGCTTTCGAGATTTTTTAGGCACGATTTTAGGCAAAAAATTCATCTTAAGCTATAAAATAATTTTAAGGCCGGTATTATTTCTGGCGCTGATTCTGGGCTGGCCGTCAACCTCAATCCTGGTCTTTATTTTCGGCCTGGATTTATTGGACAGCTTAGTCAAATTTATCCGTCATCGTTTTAGCCGCCCCAAACCCACGGCCAAAGCCGTTTTAATAATAGCCGCGTCAATTTTAGCTGAAGGCGTAATTTTATTGGTTGCCAGCAAAGCCGCACTCATTTTAATATTGGCGGCTTCCCGGTTCTTTATAATAGATTTGGCCGTTTTAGTAATTAATTTTTTAACTTACCCGGTGAAAAAATATTATTATAAACAAGCCGCTAAGAAACTGGCGCGCCAGAAAAATTTAACCGTCATCGGCGTGACCGGCAGTTACGGCAAAACCACGGTAAAAAACTTTCTGGAGCAAATGCTTAAACGAAAATATCAGGTGATTAAAACGCCGAAAAATGTCAATTCAGAACTCGGCGTGGCCCGGTTTATCTTAAAAACTGATTTTGATCAAGCTGATGTTTTTATTGTGGAAATGGGGGCTTATAAAACAGGGGAGATAAAATTGGTTTGCGGCATGGTTAAACCGAGAATCGGCATTTTAACCGCCATTAACGAGCAGCACTTATCTCTGTTCGGCAGTATTAAAAATACCCAAACCGCCAAATATGAACTTTTGCGCAGTTTGCCGGAGACTGGTCTGGCCATAATCAACTCCGACAACGCTTACTGCCGCGAATTTATTCCCAAATTAAAATGCCAAATTAAAACTTTCGGCCAGCTTGAAGAGTTTAAGCCTGATTGCCTAATTACCAATATTTCCGCCAGCGCCGATCACCTTGAATTTCAGGCCGCGCCAAATTATAAAATAAAAACTAAAATTATCGGCGCCCATAATGCCATGAACATTGCCTCGGTAATTTTAGCCGCCGAATATTTGGGCTTAAGTAAATCAGAAATTGAAGAGCAGGCCGGACAATTCGCTTTGCCGGAAGCCACTATGCAGATAGTTAAATATGCCTCTAGTATGGTGATAGACGACAGCTATAACGCCAGCCCGGAAGCCTTCGCCGCGGCTTTGAAATTTTTGGCTGATTACCAAGTGAGTGGCAAAAAAATAGTTATTTCCCGCGGCATGATTGAGCTGGGCCAGGCTAGCCAAGAAGCTCATAAAAAAATCGGGGGGCTAATTGGTAAAATTGCAAATGAATTTATCATCACTTCGCCTGACTCCGTAGCGGCGCTTAAATCAGGCGTTGGTAATGCTAAATTAAAAATTCAGACTATTTTCAGCCCGGCAAAACTTTTAAAACATCTAAAACAAAATCAGAATCAGCCCAACCTGATTTTACTTGAAGGCAGAATGCCGGAAATTATTAAAAGAGAAATTAAAACTGACTAATGACCATCTTTCATAAAACAATTTTTACCGGTTTCGCGCCCAATCTGACCGGCCGCGACGCGCTAACCGCCTTGGCATATTTAGTTTTGCCTTGGCGCTGGGGAAAAATTTTAAGCGGCCATTACCCGCGGCTGGCTGAAGAAAAATTGCGCCGGTATTTTAAGGTTAGCCATGCCTATACTTTTGACAGCGGCCGCAGCGCGCTTTATTACGGTCTAAAAGCGCTGGGAGCAGGAAAGGGAGATGAAATTTTAGTCCAGACTTATACTTGCGTGGTAGTTATCAACGCCATTAAATGGACCGGCGCCAAACCGGTTTTTGTTGACGTGGGCGATGATTTTAATATCAATCCGGCTAGCCTGGAAACTCGCCTTACCGCCAAAAGCAAAATTTTAATCATCCAACACACTTTCGGCCTGCCGGCTAAGCTTGATGAAATTTTGGCCATTGCCAAAAATCATAATTTAAAGGTTATAGAAGATTGCGCCCACTCTTTGGGCGCGCGCTATCGCGGCCGGCTTACCGGAACTTTCGGCGATTTAGGCATGTTAAGCTTTGGCTCGGATAAAATCATTTCCTCGGCGCGCGGCGGCGCTTTGATTACTGACGACCAGGCGCTTGGGCAAAAAATATATGAACTCGCCAGTGAACTGCCGCGGCCCAATCTGCCAAAAACCATCCAGCACTTATGGCATTTCCCGATTTTTTATATAGCCAAGCCGATTTATCATTTATTTATCGGTAAATTTATACTAATATCAGCTAAAAAACTAAATATTTTTAATAAAATAATTTATAAAAACGAGAAAATAGGGGAGCCGGTCAAATTTTATCCCTCAAAACTGACCAACGCGCTGGCGCATATTCTAAATTTCCAGCTTGATGAAATTGACAAATTAAATCGCCATCGCCAGACGATTGCCAAATTTTATAACGAGCATTTAAACAACGACAATATTGTCATTCCCGCGAAAGCCTGCCTGTCCGGTAGGCAGGCGGGAATCCAGAATTTTGAAAATAGTATCTATTTAAGATATCCGCTACTTACCGACAGACCAAAAGAACTAATGTCTTATGCCAAAAAGCGCGGCATAATTTTAGGCGATTGGTATAATTCCGTAATCGCGCCCAAAGACATTGACCTTAAAGAAACCGGCTACCAAGCGGGGGAGTGCCCTAATGCCGAAAGCTTAGCCGCCCAATCGGTCAATTTGCCCACCGACCGGCAGATTATGGAAAAACAAGCGTTAAGAATTATTGACGTTATAAATTCCTTCATAACTTAAAAAGGCGTTTGCGGAATTAGTTATTTTTTGAAGCGAGGACTGTTTGAGCGAAGCGAGTTCCGCAGCGAGAAAAATAACTAATTCCGCAAACGGCATACTGTCATATATCTTTATGACTATTAATATAAAACCGATAGAATCTCAGGCC
>Ga0210006_1000896_pt1 | contig 21722 bp, 14 predicted proteins | sample CryGey02umfilter_2_FD_185452 | JGI IMG/M metagenome (GOLD analysis project Ga0210006, IMG submission 185452) | Groundwater microbial communities from aquifer in Utah, USA - Crystal Geyser 4/10/14 0.2 um filter (SPAdes) (version 3) | ecosystem: Environmental > Aquatic > Deep subsurface >... | reverse complement strand
TGGATCTATCACAATTGTCACATCTTTATCAAAAGGTTTTGTTTGAATTTTTATGGCAGTGTTGCCGAGCCAAGAAATATGCATAAATTGAGGTTTAAATCTACTAAAATTACAGAGATATTATACTTGATTTTCAAGACAAAAGCAAGTCCCAAAAATCAACAAAAATAACCCTTCTTAAGGGTTATTTAAATTAATTTTTTTATTGTTTACCCAATATCACCACAACATCATCCAAACTATCAGCTTCACCAATCGGCAATTTATTGATAATCTTTGCGTTTTTTATTTTAGTAAGCAAAGATTCTATATTTTTACCAGTAAGATTAACCACTAAATTTCCGCCATAAGTACTAGTAGCAGCATCCCCCACTTTATCCAATTTGTAACCAACTAAATTTTTTAACTCATTACCCAGTACAGAGGCCGCCCCTGCTATACCACTACCATTACGTACTTCAACTGAGATTGAATCAGTACTAGAGGCCATACTTTCGACATCATTATTTATTGTAGAAGTGGTAGTATCTACTGCAACATCATTATTTGTATCTATATAAACTGGGCCAACATTAATTATTTTGTTTGTTTCTGGCCTATAAATAATAGCTTTATCTTTATAAATAAGAATTTTGTCACCATTTTGGGAACCCACAAAAAATTTCTGAGTTTTCACTAAGCTTTCAACATCTTTAATTGTACCAACCACAGGATCTTCACCTTGTGGTAAATTCATTACTTTTGATATTTCAGCTACCAATTGATTAGCTTCGGCCTTATTTACCGCGGCCTGAGCCTGAGGATTTGTTAACACGTACATCTCACTTTTCAACTTATGATAATTAAAATAAAAAAACAAAGTTGTTCCCAATAAAAATAAAAAAACTATACCAAAAACAAAATCCTTTATTTTCATTTTTGATAATATAACAGGAAGTACTAAATTAGTTTTTGGTTTTAATTCCATACAAAAAAGCAATCTTTAAAAATTAATTAGAGGTACTACTACTGACTGTAGTATCAATAGTTGTTGTCACCACATCGATACTACTATCATTGATAGTAGTAGTAACAGTGTCCACAATTATTTCATCTATAGTTGTAGTAGTTATGTTATCTACTATTGTAGATGTTGTAGTTTCTTCAATAATATTTTCCTCTGTAGTAGAAGTAACATCTGTACCACTACTAGCATTATTGATATCTTCATCAGTCAAATTGTGAGTTTGCAAATAATTATTAGCAATATTAGCTAGACTATCACTAGAAATACTATTACTACTACTAATATTAGGGTTTGTAGAGGAAACACCCAAGATATTATCTTCGTCAGACAACTGACCAAAAGCATGCCAGTTTACAAGAGTATCTCCAACAGCTTTTGGTTCAATATAAATAGTGAACCCTGTCATATCAACATCATTAACATAGTATTTGTCTACTGGAGAATTTGAAGCCAAAGTGAGAGTGATAATAGGAATAGTAGAATATTTTTCCTTAAAAGTAACATGCACACCACTTTCACCGGCTTGAATAAGAGCCATACCTACAGAATCTTGTGACAAAGCAATGTGTTTGGCAAAAGCTGCATTCCTACTGAAAACCAAACTTTTAGTCACAGATTTATCATTGATAAATTGGTCCATACCGCCACCCAATAGTAGCACATTATAAACATCTAATTGTTGCTTCAATTCTTTGACACCTTCAAGAGCCAAAGCTCCCAATTTGGAGTATTGGATACCCCAAGCACCTTCACCATTTGGACCAAGAGTATCGCTACCAACAGTTACTACCTCTGGAAAAATCTTATACAATTCTTGAGCAATAGCACCCACGTCAGCATTCCCATTTTTTATCCAATTGAAACTCACTGCTCGAAAATTATCTATTCTATCTAAAACATTCAAATCCAAAATATTTGTTTTGAGTCTCCTGTCAGAATTACTAGTCCAAGATGTTGCATCTTGAGTAAGATAGACACCATCATCACCCTGAGCATCCAAGAAGTGAATAGTCCCATCTCCTGTTACCAATCTAATAGACCAAGCAATAGCATCACTACCCATAAAAGATATATCCACATTACCACAATCTGTAAAACTACTACTACCACTACTGACACTTACATCATAAACCACGAAATCTGTCTCATATACAATATTACCATCAGTAGTTAGTTGGTAAGTCAAAACAAACCCATCTACACCTGGCACAGCCTTTATAAAAACATGACCAGCGACAACCAAATTTCTATTCAATACAGTTTCAACTTGTACTACTGAACTCATGGTACTATCAAATATTTCATATACAACAATAGACAAACCGAGCCTTGTGGTAGCATATGCCAAAAGGACATTTCCACCAGTCAGAACATCAGAACTCAACCGTGAGTTTACTAACTGAAAATTGTTAGTATCCACAACTGTACCAAAAGTACCAGCTGTTGAATCCCAAACCATATATTTGATATAAGAATTTGTATTGAAAACAGTAAAAAATATTGCGACATTACCATCAGATAAAGTCGTGGCAGATATACTTCCAGGAGAAGAGAAAATGGCATTATCAGCGTAAAATGAACCACCACCATTTATATCTAAGATGCTTTCATCAAAAACTTTATAACCACCGAAATTACTAGTAATAGAGCCTGAATACGTAATCAAAACTTTTTCAGTCGTGCCACTGCCTGTCACAGCAAAAGAAAAATCTCCAACACCACCAGCTTCGACAGTACCACCATAAGCGCTACAAGGCGCACCAGTATTATCACACATTGAATATTTCAAAGCTCCACCTGAATAAGAAGGAGCATCCCACACCACAAAGAAAGCCCCATCAGACATAGCCTTGACTTGTATATCCAAAATATCAGCAGAACTAGCGAAAGAATATTCACCACCCAGTACTTGAACACCAGTACTACTATAAGTTTTGTAATAACTATAACCACTATAAGCATAAACAATGACAGCCGTACCATCAGACAAAATAGCCACATCAGACAAACTAGTACCACCAGCCCCGTCATCTACTGTCGTGGTTGCGGATACTGAATTGCCTGCGCTATCATAAATAACAAATTTTAGATGAGTATCACTGGAATCATAATAAGTCTCTATCACATTTCCATTGGCAAAAACAGCCGTAGACATAGGTTGAGCATCTGTATTATTTACTGTTATAGGATCAGTTGAAGCCGTATAATCAGAACTAACAGTTTGTCCACCAGAAAAAGTAAGGTAATTAGAGAGATTATCCAAATCATCCCCATAAGCTATCACAAACTTATTAGCACCATACACACTCTGCATACTTAGAAATGACAACCCTGTTTGATTATCTTGTGAACCTGCCAAAGTTTCAGCTTGTAAGACAGAACTGAGATCACTACTATAAACAGTAAAATAATAGTTACCAGTATACGGAGTAGCCCCATTTGTTGAAAAATCATCATAGGCAAAAACTATATTATCATCATTGGTTCTAGTTACTCTTATATTGTAAATATTTGTAGCTGTATGTAATGTCTGTGCTGAACCAGGAATGCTATATGTACCAGTACCCGAGTCATAATCTAATTTTATATATTTGTTTACACCATCGATACTGTCCACATAAGCAATCGCAGCCCCACCATCGGCAGTACCCACAACAGTGGCTCTATCAACCAGATCAGTGGTAAAAGTAGCAGGAGCTGATACAGTACTGTTACCAAGATCAACTATCCTATATTGAGAAATCGTACCATCATTATTATCTCTATATAATAATAATACTTTATTATTTGATAAGGTGGTAGCACTAGTATAATAACTAATACTTGCAGAGCCATCAATGACATTAGGCATACCACAACCACCCATATATGAACAAACAACATAATTGAAACTACCACTCTTCTGATAGAAAACTGCAAATTGATTACTTTGACCTATACTTGCTAAAGTTGGGTAAGAGATACTGCCACTCTCAAACTGAGTTTCTCCCATAATTTCGCTACCAGTACTATTGTAGCTCTTTACATAATTATAAGAGCCATTACTATAATAAACAGCAATACCATCACCATTAATTTTACTTATACCATGCACTGTTACACTATTGGCTATAGTTTGATCCGAAATAACAGAATTTCCACTACTATCTTTTATAAAAAACATACTACTTCCACTAAAAGGATCATAATATTGATAAAATACATTACCATTAGCAAAGGTTTCAACATATTTAATTAAACCTGTGAAAGGCGTAGCTGTACCATCAGCCGTATAATCTGTAAAGGCACTACTTGAAGAACCACTACTGGTACTAGTACAGGTACTAGTACTTCCACTACTACTTCCTCCACTACTGCCTGTTGCTTCAAAAGTAGCAAATTCAGCACCAGTAAAAGTATCACCATTTTTTTTGATATAAGCAAAAGTAAATTTATCAAGAGCAGGAACACTATTAACATTAAAAGTAGTAAATTCGGAAGTACCCTCAGGATAAACAAAAGTGTTACTTTGAGTGGTAGTGCTCATAGTACTATCAAAAATTGTAAAAGCAGGATCATAAGCGGAACCATAAGATCCTACTGTATAAGATAACAAGACACTACCATCATTTAAAATATTAGAAAGTATTTTTGTAGTACTTGCAGGAGACACTGAATTTATCAACTGAGGAGTATCCCATGTTTCTAATGTTGTATCAAAAACACTATAATAAGCCTGTCCTCCTGTTGGTGTTGTATAGAATAAAACAATATTCCCATTTGTTAAAGTTTGTACACTAGAAGCGTTTACTAAATCCACACCAGAAAAAGACAAAGGCGAACTAAAAGTATTCATGCTTTCGTCATACATAATATATTTACCAACTGAATCAACAATGTCAGTATAAGCTATAAAAATTTTTTCATGATCACCACTTCCATAAGTAGTCAAAGACAGATTATAGGCTTCTGGATATCCTGGTATATAAGTTTTTCCTGAACAAAAACCACTTACACCATCACATAAGGAATATTCCATACTATAATAAGTGCCATAACCATGTGAAGGACCATTACCATTAAAATAACGTATATCAGCTACAAAAAACATACTATTTGACATTGGCGACATTTTAAAATCTATATATTGGTATGAGACTGAATCATTAAGACCACTACTAGAAATAGGAACCTCTGGCACTGTAGAATTACCAGCAGAATCATAAACTTTTGCATACAGTCCGTAATAATTTGAAGTATGTGATTTGTAAGCTACTACAACGTTATCATTCGACAACTTTTGAACAGAAACATTACCATCGTAAAGAGAAGTAACTAAGTTAGACCCAGAAGATAAGGCTCCAGAACTATCATATAAATTAAAATTCAAATTTGAAGAATCAGGATAAACATAAATCGAAGAACCACCACTAAAAATAGAAGATGCAAGGTCAAAAGTGTTAAGAGAATGAATTGAAACAGCTGAACCTACAGCCGTATAGGTATTACTACTACTCACACCACCACCTGAATAAACTTGATAATAATTATTTAAAACAGAATTCGTAGGAGGATCAGAATATCCACCATAGATAATCGCAAAAGTATTGGTAACAAATCCAGCAGAAACATCATAAAATACAATTGCAGAACTTCCACTATAGATAGTAGTCGTAGACTGTTTTTGTTCTGTCAATGTACTATCATAGATAGTATAGTGAATGTTAGTACTGAAATTAGGATCATTATAAAGACCATCTGTGGTAAATAAGGCGACTTCACCACCAGACAATCTACGAGGGATAGTACTTATATAATGACCAACAGCAACAGTTTCTATAGTTACAGCATCGCCATACGAACAAGAACCAGGGGAAGACAAACAATCCAAAATTGAATATTTTGAAGACTCCCCTTCATTCCAAATTACGATAGCCTTACCATCTGGTAAAGCTTCAATTGCTGTAGGATAAGGACTAGTTGCTGAACTAATAATACCACTTGCAACAGAACCTTGATAAAACAAGCTGTACTTCATGGCATTACCATTGGAGTCAAAATAAACAAACAATGCAGAATTATTAGATAATGTAGTTGATTTAAAATAGGCGTATTGAGCATATGCCAAAACAGTAGGTTCAGAATAGGAGACAACATAACAATAATTAATTTGGCATGATTTATAATAAGTTTTATAATAATTACTGTTGTAAAACATAAACATAATATTTCCACTATTTCCATCAACAGTAAAATCAAAACTAGAAGGGTAATAATTACCAGCAGTAAAAGCAACTTCAGAACCCAAAGCACTTCCACTACTATCATAAGTCCTATAATAACCTTGAGAATCGTAACCTATCCAAGCAACAACAAAAACATTTTTATTTACTTTTTTAGCTACAAAATTATAACCAGTTCCTATTATTTCATTGGTATTTGTTTCAGTCCCAGCACTATCCACAACAAGCAAAGTTTCTCCTACCAAACCTTCACTATAATATAGGGACACCGTATGTCCATCATCAAAATTTAAAACACTCGAAGAAGCACCAGGCAATGGCTGAGCAACACTATTGGCACTATAGTCAACCCATTGACCAGGTGTAACAGGAGTAGAACCAGAAGATCCACTACTTCCAGACATGTTTGGAGATAATACCAGACCATAACCGCCCAAGGTTCCGGCCACATCAAGTGTACTAGAAGGTGAAGTTGTACCAACTCCCACTTTACTATTTGTAGAATCAATGTACAATATTGAACTAGCCGTTTGAGCGCCATTGGAATCAAAAGTAATAGTTTGTCCAGCTGTGCCCGTAAGTGGATCTGGTATTGTGACAGCTATATTTGACCAATCACCACTAGAATTTTTATATTGTATAGTTCCAGCAGAATCCCTCAGACCATAACCTGTATCACCATCAGTAGTACCCCAATTTATATAAGAACTATTAGTAAGGCCAATATTTCCTCCCACATCTAATGTATGTTGTGGATTTGAATTATATACTCCGAGTTGACTTCCATTATAAATAAAAGAATTACTATATTGAAAAGCAGAAGAACCATAGGAATAAGGAATGTTATAATAACCCCAGGAAGTTACACCAGTACCACCTTTACTTACAGGTAAATAACTACTTACTTCTGAACCACTTAGACTAATATCTGAACCCAACTTAGTAACATTGGACGATAATGCTGAATCAGAAACTTTCCCAGCAGTTGAAATAGTGGCAAGTTTGGTATCTACGATACCCGCTGAAGCTGAAATGTCAGAATTTGTTATCGTCAAATCAGTAATATAAGCAGAAGTTATTGCAGATAAAGTAGCCAAAGTTCCTAGACCTAAAGATGTTCTAGCTCCAGATGCTGTAGTTGCTCCTGTACCACCATTGGTGAGAGCAAGAGTACCTGTTATTTGACTACTACCACTGGTCAAGCTTACCGAAGAAGCTGTGGCTAGACTTCCCAAACCAAGAGCTGTTCTAGCATCAGAAGCTGTAGTGGCACCTGTACCACCGCTAGTCAGTGCGAGAATTCCCGTTACTTCACTACTAGCCAAATCCACATCTGTGCCAAGAGTAGCGACAATACTTCCATTGGTAATAGTTATACCAGTTCCATTGGTAATATTTGTGTCAGCAACATCTATCTGTCCCAAAGCAATTTCTTGTCCTATCAAAGTCAAATAACCATAAGTAGAAGTATCAAAAGTTATTGCATTATGTAAATCTGAAACTCTAGCAATAGTAGAAGAAACAGAAAGTGTATCGTTATTCAAAACTAAATCACCATCTACAGCCAAATTGGTATAATCAGAAATATCTATTTTTGCACCATGCCAAGTACCAGTCGTAACCACACCAGATGCATCAACCAAAAAATTAGTATTTTCTGACCAATTGGAACCATCCCAAGTAAGAATGGTACTTGTAGATGTGCCATCAGCTATTGAAGTACCTTGAGAGGTCAAATCGACCCATGCCCCACCTAAAGCATCATAAACATACAAATTACCATCGCCAGTGTTATAATAAATATTTCCACCTGAAGCCGTAGAAGTACTGGCAGCTGTAGATGATGTAAAAGCTCCGTAAGAAACATCTGACACAAAAGAATAACCAACAGAACTAATAGGTGTACGTGGTGTCATTTCACTGTCAGTCTCTACAGTGATACCAAGCCAATAACGCTCAGAAAAATCCAAATTCAAAGCTGTAGTATCTCCAAGAGTCACATTAAAAAAACCATCAGACACAACAACAGAATGTGTTTCTGTCCAAAGAGCAGTACTTCCACTCTCAGCATTATAAATTTTGAAAACTATATTATAATTTCCAGTTACAGGACTTCCCGCAGCACTATTCAAAGTACCAGAATAACCCAAGTAACGTGGGACACTATTAGCTTTAGCAAGATTTGAAAACAAAAAGAATAGCAAAAAAAGCATTGCTATACCAACAAACATTTTTAAGAAATTTTTCATAAGGACAAATCATTTTTGGATCAAAGTTTTTTTAAAAAAAACTTTGCTAATATTATACCACAAATTATAAACATTGTTAATGAAAAATACAACAAATGACTATTACTACTGGAAACTTCTACATCAAAATTAAAGACACCTCTATCAACCTGATAATCTTTGCTTACAAATTCGCCATATTTAGAATCATAAACATGTAGTCGATAAGTCCCATTGTCAACGAAAAAAGCAAACCTACCAGAGACATCAGTAAAGACTGGATTATAGACATTGTCGCTATGCTGTGACCAAATAGACCAAGTACCATCTTCATTTTTTTGTTCCAAAACAATTTTTGCATTAGCTAAAGTATTTTTTGTTTTAGAGAAAAACTGCCAAGGTTTTGACCAATCAAAATTAGCACTTTTACTAACATAAATGTGCCCATAATTATCCACAAATAGACTATTATGGACATCTTCATAAGTACCATCTTCATAAGTTATTCTAGATAAAACTTCATATTTAGCACTAAGACTAGGTACAGTTACCATTCCTTCATAATTACCACTTTCTTCGTTTTTTATTAAAGAATAATTATTGTTTTCTATATTAACCGTAATTTCACTAACTTTTTTGATAAGCAGACTTGAATCTAAACTAAAAAACAATTGACTATCAGGAAGACTATACCAATCAGCACCAAACAATTTGGCAAGTTCTTTTCTGTCACCTACGGTAATACTTACTTTTTCAATATTATTTTCACTTGATAATACCAATCCTGTAACTTCCTCTATAGACTTTTTTTCATCACTGCTAAGATTTTCATAAATATTTTGTTGTAAAACTCCAAAATTATCTACCAAACCAGCTTTAATAGCATTCACGTTGTCTATCACATCCTTTGGCAAGTTCTTGAAATTTTCTACCAAATCCACAAAATTTTTATCTACATATTGTGGTGTGATATTATACAAATCAAAAACATTATCATATTTGGCTTCCAAAGTATCTTTACTATCTACAGGCACCAAATCTTTATTCACATCTGTCGTCTTTACCGGTACAAATTCTTGTTCTTGATTAGTATCCAGGAATGGATTATCTGCCTGTATGTCGGTATTATTATCTACAAAATTAATAATGGGTAAAGTCTTGAAAGAAAATACTTGAGAAAAAATTTCGTTATGTTGACGATTTATTAGATATATTACAAAACTATAGTTAGTAGCAACCTTTAATCCAGACAAAACAAAGTTATGATTCAATAAATAACTATCTTCCTTGCCAGTTTCTAAATTTAACTGAATATTCTCACCAAAATGTAAATAAGCTACTGCCAAATTATCAGTCTCAAAAGAAATCTTGACACTAGAAGTAGTAAGATTAAAAATTTTTACATTCAAAAGATTTACAACACCTCCAGTGGTTGGAATAGTACCAGAACCACCACTAGTTGAATCTGTTATACCAGTAGTTTCTGTTTGTCCACTATCTGAAGTGGTATTAGGCACAGCAGAACCTCCTGTTACAGAGAAACTTTCCGAAGATGGATTACCAGTTTCTGAACCAGAAGAAAGATTAACCTGAAAATTTTCAGACGACCCTGAACCAGCTGTCGGCATAACTTCTCCACCAGTAATATTGAAACTTTCACTACTAGGAGCTACAGCTAACACAAAATTTGGCAAAATCAATGATAAAGCCAAGATAAAAATAAAAATGTTTTTCTTCATAAAAAAATGCCTACATAATATATTATACATATTATAACACACAACCCAAAAATAAAAAACTCACTTTTTTATAAGTGAGTTTTTTTATCAAGTTTTTTACTATTTACAAGTATAAGTCAACTTTCTAGTCCTAATATTTCTTACATAACTACAAACTTGTTTTTGAGCAGGTTTAGTTATTACACTCTGTTTTATAGGAGCAAGAGGAGCTTTACTCTGTACAGGTAAAACTGGTAGTTTAGCTTGTTCAGGCAATCTACTTGGAAGATTAGAAAAATTTGAACCAGGTGAACGTCCATTTGTTGAACTTGGACTAGTTGTCTTACACATTAATTTTGGACTAGTATTACTGATACCAAAATCCAGAGTACAACTATCATCATAAATAACTACAGTATACTTTAATAATCCATCAATAGAAGAATTCACAGCACCTACTAACTCAACATTAAATACTTCTGGATATTCTGGCAAAGTATCTTGTACTGCTTTGATAACAAATGAAGCCGTTGTACTACCAGCTGGGATACTAATATAATCAAATTTTGTATAATCTAAATTAGCTGTTGCCACAGGCATATAGGCTTGAGCTGTACCACCATAAGCAAAGACCATACCAGTTTCAAAAGCTGTTGGTACAGACAAATGCAAAGTTACATTTGTACTATTACCTAAAGTAGGATCCTCACTGATAGTACTTTTGTCTACTGTCATACTAACTTTGGCAATAGCAAAACCAAAATTGTTATTACTTAAGTCTTCATTGTTCAAAACCAATGATAATTCTTTGAAAGTAGTCAAACCATAGGTTTTATTACCATTGGCTAAGTCATTTTTTAAAGTAACAGAGGCATTGTTCACTACAATAATATAGCTATCATCAATCAAATTATTAAAGCTATAATTACCAAAAACATCAGAATTGACAGTATCCACTAAATTATCTGTTTGTGTCAAAGTATGTGAGTTGTCTGTGTCTTTGTAAAGTTTTACTTCTACATTTTTCAAACCAACTACATCATCAATATCCTTTAATCCGTTAGTATTATTATCTACCCAAATATTACCAGATATACCATGTTGAGAAATTATTGGATCGTTGTCATAAATAGTAATAACAATAGGGCTTGCAATAGAATTTTTAGCACCAGAAACACTAACCACATTTACATTAATCAATTCTGAACTTTCTGGAATAGTATCATCAATAGCTTTGATAACAAAACTTGTTGAACTTGTAGAAGTTAAGCTCGAAAAAGGAGGTAAATAAATAGATTCTACTTTTGTATAATCAATATTTGAAGTAGCATCTCCGCTATAAGACAAATTTACTGTGATACCAAAAGCAGATATTGGAAGTATACCAAAAGATAAAGTTGCTTCAGCAGTTGGTACGCCACTTTCGTAAATAGAATTGGTAGAAACAAAAGCTCTTACTTCCACTTCGTCAAAACCAAAATCCAAATTATCGGCGACCTGTCCAGCTACAACTGGGGTAGCAATTACTTCTCTAGTAGTCAAACCATAAACACGATTAGCGTTTATAGCACTATTATTCAAATCACTATCAGCCCTGTCTATTTGGATAAGATAATCTCCAACAGGCAAATTACCAAACATATAACTACCATTATTTAGACCATTGCCAGAATTTTGGGTAGCCAACAAAGTGTCACCAGAAGTCAGACTATGAGAATTATCAACATCTTTATAAAGAGAAATATAAATATTTTTTAATTCATAAGTTTCTGAAGTATCTCTATTCCCATTTCCATTTTCATCATACCAAACTTTACCTTTCAAATCTCCGACTTGTGGCACATCTAGTATAAGATGAAACACAGAAACAGCACCAGCCTCAATACCTTTAGTATCATCCCCTGGCCTACCTGCCACAAGATTATTACCATTTAGAGCAACATCATAAGCAAAAAGATCTGTACCAGTAGTTATATCAGAAAGTATTTCTGATATGTCATTCCAAGCACCATTTTGATTTTGAAAAAAATATAAAGCTCCAGGATTATTACAACACCCATGGGCATAAGCACCAACTAAAATGTTATCTCCATCTAAAGCCAGAGATGTTCCAAAATTATCTGCTGATATAGGGGTACTTGCATAAAGTTTGTTTTGAAACACTACATTTGTGCCATTTCTCTGATAAACATATACCGAACCAGAGTCACTACCCATATAGTCGTCGCTAGGAGAAGCAATCACAATATAATTACTATTAATATCTACATATTTAGCATATCTATCAGATAATTGACCATCAAATGCTACAATTTTTTGTTGTTGTGTCCAGGTACTGCCATTATAATTAAATAAATAGGCAGCTCCACGTCCATCATTATTCCAATAAGCACCAATCAAGATATCATTACCATAGATTGCCACAGCAGAACCAAATAAATTATTATAACCACCATCAATGGCTTTCAATTTAGCTTGTTGTGTCCAAGTAGTGCCTACTCTATGAAAAACATAAGCTGAACCAGAGTTTTCACCAAGATCGTCATCATTGTCAGCTCCAGCCACAATAAAATCACCTGAAATATCTACAGCACGTCCCATAAAATCATTAAACTGACCATCGCTAGCTACCAACTTAGCTTGTTGTGTCCAAGTAGTGCCTATTTTATGAAAAACATAGACAGCTCCATCAGCATCATCTTTGGTAGACTTACCATAAGCACCTACAACGATATACTCCCCAGAAATAGCGACTGAGTGACCAAAACTATCAGAGGTCCAAGCATCGTTAGGTACAATTTTTTGTTGTTGTACCCAAGATGTACCATCCCAAAAATAAATATAAGCAGCTCCTCTACCAGCTAAATTATTAGCATTTTCAGCACCGACAACCATATAATTTCCATCCACGTCTACCGACGTACCAAAAGAATAACTAGCGTGCGAATCATCAGCATAGATCTTTTGTTCTGAAATTGTATCAGCTAATACTATCTTAGAAAAGCCAACTATCCCAAAAATTGTCAATAAAGCAACAGCTCCAAATAAAAACTTTTTATACATATTTTAAAAAAATAATAATTAATATTACTTTAATAAGCTACCACTTTTACCCCCAAAAGTCAAGGGTTAAAGCTCCTTTCAAATGAGTGTTATTTTATAACAATGTTGCTTAATAAAGATAATAATTATATAATTAAGTAACTAATAAATAATTATGACTTACCAAAAAATAACTTTAGATCTAAATAAATTAGCCAACCCCACCAAAGCCACTATCCTTTCAGGCTTTTTCAAAACCGGCAAAGGACAATACGGTGAGGGCGACAAATTCTTAGGTATTACCGTGCCAGAACAAAGAAAAATTGCCAAAAAATACTACAAAGAAGTTAGTTTTGAAGATTTGCAAAAAATGCTTGAAAGTAAAATTCATGAATATAGACTCACAGCTCTTCTAATTTTGGTTTATAAATATGACAAAACCAAAGACAAAAAACTAAAAAAAGAAATCTACAATTTTTATATCAAAAATCTACAATATATAAACAATTGGGATCTAGTCGATGTAACAACTCCAAATATTGTCGGCGATTATTTACTAAATAATCCCAAAGAAAAAAAGATTCTCTATAAATTAGTAAAATCAAAAAATCTTTGGGAAAGACGCGTCGCAATTCTAGCAACATTTAGATTTATCAAAGAGAAACAATTTGAAGATACTCTCACTATTTCTAAAATACTACTAAACGACAAACATGATCTTATTCACAAGGCCGTCGGCTGGATGCTTCGTGAAATGGGCAAACGTGATATCAAACTACTGATAAAATTCTTAGATAAATACGCAGCCACAATGCCACGCACAATGCTCCGATATGCGATTGAGAAATTTGGAGAAGAAACGAGAAAATATTATCTAAAGAAAAAATAATTTAAAAAAGTAGGTACAGGTCTAGACCTGTACCTACGAATATGGCAAAAAGTTTTTTCTTAGTAACCAAGTTTCTCATCCACAAAAATAACTGTGAAAGTACGCCCTAAAAATTCTGGTTCTTTTTTATAAATTAAAATTTTGGAAATACCACTACCACCCATACCGACCGATTTCATGCGAGCGTCTTCGAGTGGAAAAGTATAATTATAAAGACGTTTAAAAGCCTCCTCAATATTTTTGACAATTTTGTTGGTACTCAAAACCAAAATCACGTGGCTTGCATTGAAAGTCAATCCAGGCAATTGACTTCCGGAATTGGATGCCACCAAAATCTCACCTTCTTCTGTCACAGCCACCGCACTCCCCAAATAATAATCAGAAATAGTGGTTTCTTTTCTCAGTTTGGCTTGGATTTTTTGATCTTTTTCTGCCAAAATTTTTTCATGCAAGTTATTCCAAGGATGTTCTCCAGATTTGAGGTAGTCAATATACCCAATTTCGTTTAAAGTGGTAGAAGAGCCATTCATCACAGAGGCACCTTCAGGAATTAGTTCCTTTATTTTGGCAAGAACTTCTACTTTACTACCAAGCAAAAAGCTTCTAAAATTGCCTTCCCCCATCTTGTTTTCAACTTTTTTGACAATTTCTTGAGTTTTTAATGTTTCAAAATCCATAAAAATATGTTTTAATCCACCCAAGGCGGACAAGGTTAAATTATATTTATATAGTAATACACAAACTTTATTTTGTAAAGTGTGCATAAGTGTGGTATAATGTTTTACATATGAAAAAGACCAACCAACAATGTCCAATTTCTAGTACTATTGATATTCTGTCAGATTTTTGGACTATGCATATCATTTACACCTTGCAAGATGGTAGTAAACACTTTTGTGATTTGGAAAAAGATCTTAATGGCATTTCAACTAGGACTTTGACTTTGAAACTAAAAAAACTTCAAGAAGAAAAAATGTTAGAAAAAACTTTTGATGGCAGTTATGAACTCACAGACAAAGGTCACGGACTAAAAACAGTGATAGATGCTATGAGGAAGTATGGTGAAAAATTTTTAATAAAATAGATTATGCTAATAATTTCCTGGAATATCAACGGCATCCGCGCTGTAGTCAAAAAAGGCTTCACAGATTTTTTGGCGGAAAAAAAACCAGATATTTTAGGCTTGCAAGAAGTGAAAATTGGTAATTCTCATCGCGAGCAAGAAAACTTTGACTTCAAAAATTACTTGGAAAACTGGAACTCAGCCAAACGTCCCGGTTACTCAGGTACGATGACACTTATCAAAGATAAATCAGACGCACAAAAAAAATTTATCAAACACAGCACTGGTTTGGGAGTTGAAAAATTTGATGAGGAAGGACGCACCCAAACTTTGGAATTTGCAGATTTTTATTTTGTAAATTGTTACTTCCCAAATACTCGTGATGATTTGTCCAGACTTGATTTTAAGCAAAATTTCAACGAAGCATTTTTAAAATATATCAAAAAACTAGATAAGAAAAAACCCGTCATCGCGGTCGGCGATTACAATGTCGCCCACGAACCAATTGATATTGCCAGACCAGAACCAAATGAAGGTAAAGCTGGCTATACTGATGAGGAAAGAGCTTGGATGACAAAATTTACCAAAGCAGGATTTGTTGATACTTTCCGAAAATTGAACCCAGACAAAGTCCAATATAGTTGGTGGAGTTTTCGTGCAGGTGCTAGAGCTAGAAACGTTGGTTGGCGTATTGATTATGTACTTGTTAGCGAAAGATTTGTTAGTAAAATAAAAAAAGCCTTTATCTGGGATGAAATTACAGGTTCTGACCATTGTCCGATTGGGATTGAAATTGATTTATAAACAGCTACTCTTGCCAAAATAAATAATCTAGACTATAATAGTCTAGATTTTAGTTAATATAAAATCTGCGTCAAAGTCCGGCATACTTCAGCGCGAATGTTGGGAATATAAATATTTATATTTCTCTCTTTCGCTCGGAGGTTCCGGGCAAGGTAGAGTGAAATCCGTCACGAGATAAGTTGTTTATGACCACAGGTCAAAAAAAATTCGCCTACATCATGGCACTGTGCAAGGTCGCGACTCCAATCGTGATCATCCTCCACTTCGTCGCCTGACGCATATCTCGTCCCCCTCCCCGACCGCAAATAGCGTGTCGGGGAGGCAAAGGACGGGAAGAAAAGAAAAATTTAAACGCCATCTGGGCGATTTTTTTATATACAAGTCTTTTTTGATGTGGTAAAATATCTTTATATAAAATAAAAAATTATGAATTATTATTGTTCACACATCACTCAAAAACATAAAAGTGAATGGGAAGAATTAGTAGCCAAAAATAAAATGTCAGGCTACCACCAATCTTTTGCTTGGGGTAAATTCAAACAAGAAGATGATTGGGAAACCTACAAAATAGGAATTTTTGATAAAAAAAATGATAAATTAGTTGGAGGTTGTATTGTATTACAATTCAACTTTACTAATTGTACTAATTTTTTGTACATTCCTGAAGGTCCAGTCCTCAATTATCAAGATGAAGACCAACTCTTCTGGCAATGGCGTATCTTAGAGACCGCTCTACACAGTATAATTTCACTAAAACCAGAAAATCTTACCACGCACTTACGTATAGAACCACGTGCTCTATCTGTGCCAAACTGGTTTTTGACTGGTTTTAGCAAAGCTCCAATAAATCTACAACCACGCAATACACAAGTCTTGAATTTAACAACGGAAGAAGAAGAACTTTTGGCACAAATGAAACCAAAAGGCAGATACAACATTCGTCTGGCTGAAAAAAAAGGCATAGAAGTTTCAGAGATTCCTTTGACAGAAATAAATACCTTTTACAAACTATACAAGACTACTTTTGAAAGAAATAAATTTGATGGCAAAAATCTTGATTTTTTTAAAACCTATTTGAAATATTGTGGTGAATTTTCCAAAATATTTGTAGCCAAAGTAGACAAAAAAGTTTTAAGTGCCGCCATTATAGTTTATTTTGGTAACAGAGCTACTTACCTCTATGGTGCTTCCAGTAGTGAAATGCGAGAATACATGGCTCCTAATGGATTACACTGGCATATTATAAAAGATGCCAAACAACAAGGTTGTACAGAATATGATTTCTGGGGAGTAGCCAAAAATGAAGATGATGAAAATCACGATTGGCACGGTTTTACCAAATTCAAGAAAAAATTTGGGGGAGAACAACTAGACTTCATTGGAGCCTATGATTATGTCATCCAAAAAGATCCATACGAAGAATTTATCAAAAAACACGAATCAGACTAAAATAAAAAATCCTGCAATTACGCAGGATTTTTTGATATCAAAGTTATTAATTTGATTTTTGAGACTTATCATCTTTATAAGAACTCTCGTCAGAAGATGTTTTACTATCAGAATAAGATTTACCATCTTTGTAAGCTTTTGTATCTTTGTAAGAAAAGTCTGCTTTAGCACTCTTTTCATCTACATAAGTCTTGGTAGATTTGTAAGAAGGGTCTGTTTTTTGACTTTTTTCGTCTTTGTATGACACTTCTGCCTTACTAGACTTTTCATCAGTATAAGTCTTACTATCTTTGTAAGATACATCTGATTTAGCAGATTTTTGATCTTGATAAGATTTTGAATCTGTGGCTGTAGCTGCAGTGGCAGTGGCAGATGAAACTCCAAAGAAAGAAGCCATAGCCATAGCCAACATACTTACTTTTTTGACTAGTTTATTCATATTTTGATGTTTATGTTATGAATTAATAATGTATAAATTATAGCATAATTTAGCTAAAATGTCAAGATATATGAAATAAAAAGCCTCTATTTAGTGCTTTATGAAAGAATCAGCAATTTGTCCCACAAAATAGCCAATAATGGCTGCTAATGAAGCCAAAGCAGTCATTTCTAATCCAGCTTTCCACCATTTACGTTTGGTAAATTTGGTGGTAAAAATACCCAAAATAAACAAACCAATCAAAGTAAATATAATAGAAATAGGGATAGCTTCCTGAATAGGAAAAAGCACATAAGGAGTGAGAGGAACTGCACCACCAACAACATAGGAAACAAACATTACTGCACCTTTTTTTACAGGATAATCACCATTGTCTGGTATAATTTCCAACTCACGATAAGCCATTTCTCTTAAAAAAAGATGTTTGTCTTTGGAGGCTATCAAAGCCATATCTTTGGCCATTTGTTTTGGCCAGCCATCATCAACATACATCTCAAACAATTCTTCTTTTTCATCTTCTGGAAATTGTTGCAATTCTTCTCTTTCTTCATGAAGTTTCCTATCATCTGTATCTTTTTCAGATTTATTGGAAAGATAAGAACCAACGGCCATAGAGATTGATTCTACAGAGATAACTACAAAACCGGAAAGTAGAGTCGTGAACTGACTATTGGTGGCGGCAGCAATGCCAGTAACAGCACCAAGGGTCGAGACCATACCATCTTCCAAACCAAAAACCATCTCCCGCAAAAGTGAAGAAGAAATCTTGCCTTGAGTGTGATGAATATATTCTGGATTATGTGGGATGACCATAAAATTAGTTTGTAAAGTTATAAAGATTAAAACAAACACATTATACAATTTAAATTCATTAAAGTCCACAGAACTAAAAACTTTATGAACTTTTTACTTTATAAACTTTAAAAACTTGAATTGATGGACAAAACCACCATATTTTGCTAAGATAGGACAATAAAAATATATGAATACTCTAAAAATCGAAAAACTAGTTTTTGGTGGACAAGGTCTATCTAAACTTGACAACAAAGTAGTCTTTGTTTGGAATGCTCTACCAGGAGAAGAAGTAGAATACAAAATAATCAAAGACAAAAAAGACTACTTGGAAGCTGTTGCCACCAAAATAATCCAAGCCTCACCAGAGAGAGTAGAAGCAGAAGAAGCTGAATTTTTGTCCACCTCACCTTGGCAAATAGTTTCCTACAAGACAGAAAACAAATGGAAAAAAGAAATCACAGAGGAAACCTACAAAAAACTTGGTGGAGAAATTTTTGCCGAATTAGACATTCCTCTTGTTTCTGACAAACTAGACAAAAATTATCGCAACAAAATGGAATTTAGTTTTACTGAACTTGAAGACAATACCAAATCTTTAGCTTTTTTTGAACGTGGTGGACGACGTACCTTTGCGGTTCACGGTTCAATCTTAGCTGAAGAAATAATCAATGAAACAGCTAAATACATTTTGGACTGGGTCAATGAAAATGATATAGCTATGCGTAGTCTAAAAACTCTGATTGTAAGAAGTAATGGACAAGGGCAAGCCATCGCAGCACTTTTTATCAAAGACAGACTAACTTTTGAAGAATATCCAAAACTAAAAAATAATTTGCTTGGTTTTCAAGTTTATTATTCTACTCACAAATCACCTGCTTCTGTGCCAACAGCTCTGCTATACACAACAGGACAAGACTATTTATTAAGTGATATTTACAAAACTAAATTAAAATTTGGTTTGCTTAGTTTTTTTCAGATTCATATTCCAGTTTTCAAAGCATGTCTAGAACAAATACAAAAGCATATACCAAAAAATTCTTCAATCCTAGATTTTTATTCTGGTGTAGGGTCTATTGGTTTACCTTTGGCTAAAAATTGTAAAGACTTGACTCTAGTTGACAACAATGAGGAAGCCATTGACTATGCTTTAGAAAATATCAAACTAAACAAATTAAAAAATACAGAAGCTTTTTGTGAAACAGCAGAGAAAATTACCGAACTTATTACTTCCGACAAAATTTTGATTGTTGACCCACCTCGCGCTGGTATGCATGACAAAGTAGTGGACAAAATTTTGGAAGTCTTACCTCCAAAAATTATTTATCTCTCTTGCAATATCTCTACCCAAGCTCGCGATGTCAAAAAACTAGCTGAAAAATACAAAATAACTGATGCCACTATTTACAACTTCTTTCCAAAGACTCCACATATTGAGGGGTTGTTGGTTTTGGAGTTGAAATAAGGTATAATTGAACTACATTCAAAAATAATTATTTTAAATTTGAAAGGTCATTGCCTTATCAGACGTTTTGATGACTAAATTGTTACATTGTTACATTGTTATCTTTTTCTAGACAGCAATGTAACAATTTAGCAATTAAACAATTCTGTCACGTTTTTATAAAAAAATATTTTAACTAAAAAATAACTTCATTTATGTTACTAACTATTTTGTTTTTAATTATAGGCATAGCAATTTTAATCTACGGTGCAGACACCATGGTCAAAGGTTCGGCTTCTATTGCCAAAAAACTTGGCATCTCTACAATTGTTATCGGCCTTACTGTTGTTGCCTTTGGAACTTCCGCACCTGAGATGGTTGTAAATTTATTTTCTGCTGCCAAAGGTACAACTGACTTAGCGATTGGCAATATTATTGGTAGCAATATTGCTAACATACTACTTATACTTGGTATCACAGCTATTATTTTCCCTCTAGCCGTCAAAAAAAGCACAACATTCAAAGAAATACCTTTTGCGCTATTAGCCGTCGTTATCGTGGCAATTTTTGGCAATGACGTGCTAATAAATGGTTATGGTAGTAACTTTTTGGATCGAACAGAAGGCATTACGCTTATCCTATTTTTTGTCATTTTCCTTTACTATACTTTTGGACTAAGTAAAATAGAAGGGGAACACGAAAAAGTAAAAATTTACTCATTGGGAAAATCATTTTTATTATTTATTGTTGGCTTGGTAGCACTGATACTTGGTGGAAAAATCATTGTTGACAATGCTGTTATCTTAGCCAGAATTGCTGGCATGTCTGAGAGATTAATAGGTCTAACTATTGTAGCTGTCGGAACTTCTTTGCCAGAACTAGCTACCAGTATTGTAGCTGCTCTAAAAAAACAATCTGACATTGCGATTGGTAATGCTGTTGGCAGTAACATTTTCAATGTCTTTTGGGTATTAGGCATTACAGCTATTATCAAACCAATTCCTTTTGATGTAGACATCAACTTTGATGTTCTTATGTCTATTGTTACTATGCTTTTGTTATTTTTCTTCATGTTCATTCATGACAAACATAGGCTAAATCGCTGGCAAGGTGTTTCTTTTATCCTACTTTATTTTGCTTATTTGACTTTTATTATTATAAAATAATATGGAATATTTAGATATTGTAAATGACAACGATGAAGTAATAGGACACTGCACAGTTGGCGAATCTTATGACAAACTTCTACCACACCGCATATCTCATATTTTGATTTTCAATGACGAAGGTAAAATGCTCTTACAAAAAAGAACTGCCGAAGAAAAATTTTACCAAAATCATTGGTCCGCAACTGTTGATGGACATGTGCAAGCAGATGAAAGTTATGAAAAAGCTACTCTACAAGAAGTTGATTCATTTTCAATTGAAGAAAAAAATGATTGGGAGCGGTGAAAAATTTCTTCCAGAATTATTATTTATTTTGGAAAAGTATTATTTGTAAAAAATGAGACTGGTGTATAAAAGTGTGGAATGATATACTAGAAACAATGCTAAACAAAGCGGTGTTTTTGTATATAATAGTATAACCTTTTTTATTTATGAAAAAAGTATGTCAAAAATGTGGTG
>Ga0210006_1000893_pt1 | contig 21763 bp, 16 predicted proteins | sample CryGey02umfilter_2_FD_185452 | JGI IMG/M metagenome (GOLD analysis project Ga0210006, IMG submission 185452) | Groundwater microbial communities from aquifer in Utah, USA - Crystal Geyser 4/10/14 0.2 um filter (SPAdes) (version 3) | ecosystem: Environmental > Aquatic > Deep subsurface >... | reverse complement strand
GCATGGCTTGTGGGGCATGAAAAAGTTATTGCAGAAATTATACGTTGGCATTCATACTCTTCAGATACGCCGGATTTTTGGCGAAGAGCAAAGTCTGAATTTCCATCTCATGCCGGAAGATTTACGGGGACACCTGCATATTTTCAACATTTGGGTGAAGCCGTGAAGCGATTATTAACAAAAACCAATACAAAACCGTCAGATTACCATCATGTCGTATTCCATATGCCAAACGGAAGTTTTCCATTAAAAGCAGCACGTCAGCTTGGATTTTCCGGGAAACAGATGGAAGTGGGATACGTAGTGCCTACTCTAGGAAACTCGTATTCTGCCTCAGCACTCATGGGACTTGTCGCAGTATTGGAAGTGGCGCGCCCCGGTGACAATATATTGTTTGCATCATATGGCTCAGGTGCAGGATCAGATGCAATGCAGATGAAAATAACCAAACATATTGATAAAAAAAGAAAGCACTTCAAGAAAAGTATTTTACAGAAAGAATATATCGATTACGCAACATATACAAAGTTTATGAACATGAAATAATATGAGCTCAATCATTGGATATTACTCGACACCGTTTGGAGAGCTTTGGGACAAATCCCTCGATGATCTCTTTCTTGAGGCAGCAACCGGAATTATGAATGATCTTCAAATTGAAATGAAGCAGATTGATGCAATATTTTTTGGCAATATGCTGGGAGGGGTAGTTGAGAAACAACTTTTGTTATCTGCACATTTGTCAGAACTTCTTGATGTCAATATCCCAATATATCGGACTGAGGCAGCATGCGCATCAGGTGGAATGGCATTTCATACTGCTCATGAATACTTGAAAAGTAATCCAAATAAAACAGTGCTTGTTTTAGGTGCTGAGAAAATGACCGATATCACCGCGTCAGAGATCACTGAAGCCCTTGCAACCGCAGCGTCTCACAAGGAGCAATCAGTGGGGCTTACGTTTCCGGGAGTGTATGCGTTGATGGCTCAGGTGTATCTTAATAAGTATGGGTACAACGAAGAGCATTTGGCGGCAATTTCTGTCAAAAATCATGCACATGGAGTACTCAATGATAAGGCGCATTTCAGACGATATGTCACGATAGATAATGTATTGGAAAGTCCATACGTTGCATATCCACTCAAAGTTCTTGACAGCTCTCCGATTTCGGATGGTGCCACTGCGCTTGTCATGACCAATGACTCTCAGATGGTACAAAACAGAAAAAGTGTCACGGTTCTTTCGTCTGAAACGGCAACGGACACCATTTCTATCGCAAAAAGAAAACGCCTTGATGAAGTTGAATCTACGAAAGTTGCCGGAAATAATGCATTTTTGAAAGCAAAAATAAATCGCACCGATATTGATGTTATGGAGGTTCACGACTGTTTTTCTATTGCAGAAATACTCGCACTTGAAGATCTGGGATTTTGGAAAAAGGGTCAAGGAGGAAGGCTTGCTCAGGAAATGGTCACTCATCGAGATTCCGGAAACAATACGATTGTTAATACGTCAGGGGGGCTCAAGGCAGCGGGTCACCCCGTGGGAAGCACCGGAATAAAACAAATTGGAGAAGTATATTTACAACTTACACGTCAAGCACAAGAACGCCAAGTTAAGAACGCATCGTATGGGTTGGCTCACAATGTTGGAGGGAGTGGGGGAGTTGCCGTCGTTTCAATATTAGGAATTTAAAGATATCAAATGTCACATAGTCCAGTCAAAATTTGGCGAAAACAAAAAACTGATCGAGATCTTTTGGGAAAAAATGGAACAATTATTTCATGGACAGAGATTAATGTTGCCCCACCACAATATTCATCAAAAACGCCGTATACTGTTGTTTTGGTCAAACTTGATGATTCGTCAAATATTTATGGACAGATGGTTGATTTTGAAAAAAAAGATCGTGAAATTGGGAAAAAAGTTCGCTCTATCCTTCGTCGAAATGGAGATGTCGGGCCCGAAGATGTACTTGAATATACCGTCAAGTTTGTTCCCCTGTCATGATTAGTTATTCAGCTCCAGGAAAGATTATTCTCTCCGGTGAACACTCAGTAGTATATACAAAACCTGCATTTGTCACGGCAATCGATCTTGCGCTCACATTCTCCATACGAAAAAAACGAGCAACTGACGTGATATCAAAAACAAAAGAAGTAACGTATAGCGAGAACATAGTAAAAAAATATCTTCAAAAAAATAACATCTCATTCTCTGACCAGGAATATATTTATAAGATTGACTCACGCATTCCCGAAGGAAGAGGCATGGGTTCGTCAGCCGCATTTTGCGTAGCCTCAGTTGCAGCGCTTCTTCATTTTTATACCGGGAAACAGTACGAAAAGCAGGTCATAAATTCTCTCGCGTATCAATGCGAAAAATATTTTCATGGCATGCCATCGGGCGTTGATGTGAGCGCATCATGTTTTGGTGGCTTGATTTTTTACCGAAAAGAATTTGAGTTTTTAAAAACAATTTCTGCTCTCAACTTCAAAATTCCAAAAAAATTCCAAGACAATATGATTCTTATTAATACCGGAAGACCAGTAGAAACAACTGCGGATATGGTAAAGCATGTGGGGAATCTTTACAACAAGCATCCCAAAGAAATAGAACGAACACTTGCAGGGATCGAGCGGGTGACCAAACGAATGGTAATAAGTATTGTGAAAGAGGACTTAAAAATGTTTACCGATGCAATTGAAGAAAATCAAAAACTCCTTGTTGAGCTTGGCATTGTTTCAAAAGATACTCAGAAATTGCTCGAATCGTTAAAACCCTATGGGGTAGGAAAAGTGACGGGGGCAGGAGGGTTGAAAAAAGGATCGGGGTTCATTTTGTTTATGAAAACAGAAGGAGTAGATATTCAAAGAATAGTTCACAAGCAAAATATTATTTCATTCACACAAAATCATTCAGGGGTTGTATTGAACAAACTACGGCCTACAGGTGTAAATTGGTGATGTTCCTGGTGGACTACCAGGAGGTAAAGCATTTGGTTGACATGTTGAAGCAGGTGCATTACAACAAACAGAAGAACTTTGAACACAAGTTTGGGTATCAATAACGCATGAATTTACCGTTTGTATTTCAAAACGCCAGTTGCCATCCTGATCTCGTCGAATTACGCCAAGAATATCCCCCGTTATTACGGTAAATATTCCGAGGAAGGCAATCATGAGAATGATCCCCAAAACTGCATGAGTCATTTGGAGTCGAGCTTTTTCTAGTTTTTCTTGTTCTCCGCCAGACGTTACCCATAGCACTGCTCCCCATAAGAGATAGATGAGTGCCGCAAATGCAGCAAATAAAACAAATGTTTGCACTGTTGTCATCAAAACTTTCCCCAGTCCAACCGCAGGATTATCAAATACTGGACCAGGAGGCTTTATTGGACTCCCAAATACGCTATTGATTCCGGCTGCTGAGAGAGAATAAACTGAGTTCATTATTGAAATTAGCGTGTTCATAAAAAGGGAAAATCAATATTGGTAATAAATCCAAAAAGCTTGACTAATACGATTGCTATGATGATTACAAAGATGCCAATAACCGCAAATGTTGCGGTTTGTTGAGCCTTCTGAACTTTTTCAGGATCTCCACCTGCAGTAATTATAAGATATGCCGACCAAATGAGCATCCATCCAAATATCAATCCACCAACAATATACATGAGTGGAATAAGCACTCCAAGAAGCACACTGATGTTTGCAAATCGGACTGCGGGGAAGGTAGTGGGGTTGATGAGAGGGGTCGGAAGCATATAAATGAGTGTATAATACTACTATACGAAAAGCAAGATTCACACACGTACAAACTCTTAAAATTCTATGCAAAATACTCTCAAACATGTCGCTATAATTCCGGATGGAAATCGCAGATGGGCGAGAAATAGAGGATTACCAACGATAGAAGGTCACAGGCGGGGTTTTAATAGAGCCAAGGAATTGACGAAAAAAGCCCGCGGACTTGGAATTGAAATACTTACTCTTTGGGCATTCTCAACAGAAAATTGGAAACGGAGCAAAGATGAAGTGGGATACTTAATGAAGATATACGAACGATGGATTGATGATTATTTAAAAGAAGCAATCGTCGATAAAGTTAAACTTATTCATATTGGAAGAAAAGACAGAATCAGTAAGAAGTTACTTGAGAAAATTCAAAATGCAGAAGATCAAACAAAAACCTTTCATAATAATACCTTGGTTCTCGCTCTTGATTATGGCGGCCAAGATGAAATTCTCCGCGGCGTTCAACAGCTTTTAAAAGACAATCCAAACACTGATAATATTGATGAAGCACTCCTTTCCTCATACCTGGACACAAAAGATATTCCAAATCCAGACTTGATTATTCGAACCAGTGGTGAGAAACGTTTGTCTGGTTTTTTGCTCTGGGGATCAGCTTATGCGGAGTTTGCATTTATTGATGAATGTTTTCCTGATTTTACTCCAGAGTTATTTGAAAAATGCATCGATGATTATCGAAAGCGCTTACGAAGATTTGGAAAATAAACTGCTTTTCCCGCATAATTCTCTCAACCATTGGATATAATGAAGCTTACATGTTTGCCCCGAAATTTCAAATCACCAATAAAATCCTCAAAAATATTTCAACCATTGAAGCGGTTGAAGAGGTGATAAAACATGCACCAATATTACCCCTCTGGGAAAAGGAATTTCGAGAGGATGCAATCGTCCGATCGGTCCATCACGGCACACATATCGAAGGAAATAAACTCGAGAAAAATGAAGCGTATGACGTACTTCGAGGAAAAGAAGTGATGGCGCGTGCGCGGGATGTACAGGAAGTGATCAATTATCGGAAGGTAATTGATCTCATCGATCAGGAGTCAAAAAAGAGAAATGCTCAAATTACCGAACAGTTCGTGCATAAAATTCATGAATTTGTCGTAAAAAATATTTTAGATTCTGATCAATCGGGAAAATATCGAACAAAGCAAGTAGTAATAAAAAATTCAGAGACGGGTGAAGTGACGTTCAAACCGCCAGTTCCGCTGGAGGTTCCGTATTTGATGAAGGAGTTTATTGCGTGGACGAATAACATTTCAGATGATGAGCTACATCCGATTCTAAAAGCAGGAATCGCGCATCACGAGCTTGTTCGCATTCACCCATATATTGATGGAAACGGAAGAGTGGCACGCATTATTTCAACACTCATTTTGCTTTTGGGGGGATATGATATTCGAAGGTTTTTTTCACTTGAGGAGTACTATGACAAAGATGCGATGGCATATTATGAGAATTTACAACGGGCAACGTCAGGAGATATGACCACCTGGCTTGAATATTTTACCTTTGGTGCATCGGTTGAATTTGTTCGAGTCAAAGACAAAATATTGAGATTATCCAAAGATGCCAAGATGAAAGAAAATTTTGGGGGGAAACAAATTTTTCTGACCGATCGTCAGATCAAGCTTATTGAATATATGCAAGATATTGGATATATTCAAAACAAAGCATTTGCATCCCTTTTTCCTGATATTTCTGAAGATTCAATTTTGCGAGATATCAAAGAACTTATCAACAATAAACTCATAAAAAAAATAGGAAAAACAAAGGCTGCACGATATGTATTAACCGGATAACACGCTCAAGGCGTTTACGAACTTATGAAATTTAAACAACTTTCGGTATACATCGAAAAAATCGAAAAAACAGCCTCTCGGTTGCAGATTACTGAGATTCTTGCCGATCTCTTTACTCAGTTAAATCCAGATGAGTATGAAAAGGTTGTATATCTTTTGCTTGGACGATTGACGCCAAAATATAAAACATTGAATTTTGGGATGGCTGAGAAAATGGTCATTCGTGCTATTTCATCTTCGCTTCAAATTGATCCATCCGAATTTACCAAAAAATATAAACAAAGTGGAGATATCGGAGAGACAACACAAGAATATAAAAATGCACAAACATCAATGCTTGAAGGAACACCAGATGTTCTTACGGTATTTAAAACGCTCGAATCACTTGCACACGCTTCGGGAGAAGGATCGCAAGATGAAAAGATATCTCGTTTATCAGGACTTATTCAAGAGCTTGATCCACTTTCTGCACGCTATATTGTCAGGATTCCTCTTGGCGTCTTACGATTGGGCTTTTCAGATATGACAGTACTTGATGCCCTTTCCTGGATGCATCAGGGAGACAAAGGAATTCGCCCAATACTTCAAAAAGCATATCATGTACATCCTGATTTGGGATTGATAGGAAAGATCCTCAAAGAAGACGGTCTTTCCAAAGTAGAAAAACTTGAGCCTCAAATATTTACTCCAATACTTATGATGCGTGCTGAGCGATTATCTTCGGGAGCAGAAATCATTAAACAAATTGGCGCCTGTGCCGTTGAACCAAAATTTGATGGATTTCGACTTCAGGTCCACAAAAAAGGATCGGAAGTCCGTTTATATACGCGTGGGCTTGATGATGCGACCTTTATGTACCCTGACGTTGTTGAAGCAGTACGCACGGAAGTAAAGGCGGATGAAGTTATTTTAGAAGGAGAAGCGATTGGATATGATGCACACACAAATAGTTTTTTACCATTTCAGGAGACTGTCCAAAGAAAACGGAAATATGACATTGAAGAAAAAGCAAAAGAAATTCCCCTTAAATTATTTGTATTTGAACTGCTTTATTTAGAAGGGAAAAATTACGTTTCAGAATCATTTACCAACCGACGAGCAGCATTATTATCAATCATTGATATTCATAACAATCACGCTGATCATGGCGTTATTCCCGCAGAAGAAGCGATTATTGATGACCCTGAAAAACTTGAAATAATGTTTGATGATGCAATCACCAAGGGATTGGAAGGAATTGTCGCTAAAAAACTTGATGGAACTTATCAACCAGGAGCGCGGGGATGGAATTGGATCAAGCTTAAGCGGAGTTATTCGTCAAAAATCGATGATACGATCGATTGTTTGGTGATGGGATATGACTTTGGAAAGGGTAAACGAACTCAGTTTGGCATTGGCGCCTTTTTAGCCGGAATTTATGACGTGGACAAACAGATGTTTATGACGATTGCAAAGATTGGTACCGGTCTTACTGATGATGAATGGAGACGGTTAAAAAAACAAAGTACAAAACTCCAAGTTAAGACAATGCCCAAACAGTATGAAGTAGATAAACTGATGGATGTTGATGTGTGGATTGCACCGGGAATTGTTGTTGAAATTAAGGCAGATGAAATTTCACGGTCTCCCGTTCATACTGCTGGTAAAATATTAAAGCCTTCAAAGTCAGGTTCTTCCTTTGCGGTTGATGTTGCGGGATTTGCGCTGAGATTTCCGCGTCTTGAAAGGTTTCGCGATGATAAAGCTGCATCAGACGTCACCACGCTTCAGGAAGTTGAGACGATGTTTGAAAAGCAGCGAAACAATTGACGAAAACTAGTGCGTGATCATCATTCGTATGATACGCTGGGGGTATTCGAGGAAAAAAGATTGTGGTTTTTGAACAAGCCGACGGGTAGAAGTTACTGCAATATTCGTTCGATCAAAACAAATTTTTCCTCCCACATCTCGTATATGAAGCGCAATATCAATATCTTCGTGAATCTGACGTTCATCTTTACAAAGGGTAGGTTTAATCTTCCGCCACATAGTGCGCGTTATTGCCATATTCGGTCCAATAAGCGGATACACATGGAATATTTTTTTAAAAGCTTCTGAAAAACTTAAGAATAATGGACCATTTATTGTCTTTGGAGATCTGCGATAATATGAGGCACCGAGAAGTGCATCGCACTCATGGTCTGACATATATGATTTTATTTGCTCAATCCAGGTATGAGGCACTTCGGTATCTGCGTCAGTTCGTGCAATTATATCTGAAGTGACCATGTCAAACCCATGATTTCGTGTTGGAATAGTTCCTTGCATTTGTTCATTTTCAATAATGATCGGATACTTTTGAGCAAGCCTCAACGTTTTATCAGTAGAGTTATTATTTATCAAAATGACCTCATCGGCGGGAACAGATTGGTCAAGAATATGTTCGATACATGTTTCGATATATTTTTCCTCATTATATGCGGGAAGTACTACAGATACCTTCATAACCATATTGTAACAAATTCAAAAATATATTAGTGAGATCGAGAGTATGATATTTGATTTATCCACATTATGTGAATATCGTAAATAATACTGTTAGGACAAGTAATATGAGCAGTTATTTACTATAAGATACGTGTTTTTTTGACTGAATAATACTATAGGGCTTGACGTGAAGTGACGGGGTAGGTTACCATAAACGTATGTATAAAAAGGAAAGTATATTTCCCGCCATTGTTTCATCCAAGCAATTACTGAAGAAGGACTTTAAGCAGTTTACCAATAGACAATTTGCCCGATTGTTTCAGAAGAAAATGACGTTACCAATACAGATGTATCAACTGTAATAAAGGGTAGAGTATTGGCCACAAAAGAAAGAGCATCACTACCGCTCGTATAAAGGGGACGACGTGTAGTAATGCTCTTTCTTTTGTTTTGAATTACTTTCCAAAACAATCATTAATACGATATCACATCTCTCAAATCTTGTCAAATATATTTTAATATACTTTATATAGAGCCCCAAACCCATTACTTGACTCAAAGATCTTATATCCAATTTGAGCGAATTTCTCTTCTTTCAACCCTTCATACTTTTCTCTCTCTAGTCCTGAAACCACGACATACTCAATGTTATATTTATCAATGAGCTGTTGAGTGAGGAGAATATCTTCAGATTGATACAGAGCCTCAATATCAGGTATTCGTACACCAACGACGTCTGAAGATCCTCTCCATAGCCACTGATGCACCCACCATCCGGCAACGGTAGGGTTGCCCGTGAAGGCAGAGACGCGGTTGTAGTCCGTATATGAGTCTCCTTGTGCTTCGAGAATAATTGGTTGACCAATGATGTTTTTATTTATGAAATCAATGATCTCTTTGTCTTCAGGATATTGTTTTTCCATCCACAAAAGACCATCAAGATTTTGATTTTTTACATAAGTTTGTTTCAAGTAGAGCCCTGGATAATATGAGGGAAATGCCAAAAAGGGATAGATGAAGATCAGACCAAAGGAGAGGAGGAAAAATGGAAGGAGAATAAATTTCTTCCGAGACTGCCATCGAACAAGAAGATAGGCAACAATAGTTGATGTCACACCCATCATCATAAACGCTTGGTACCCCAACTTAAACATGGTGTTAGCGCGGAAGTGACCAGGATAAATATCTTTTGCGTAAATAAATTCAGGAATAACCAAGATAAGTGTGCCATACCCAAAAATCAATACGAGTATCCAGTCTACAGAAGTTAGGACATATTGAGATCGTTTTTTCAAATAGAGATACGTGCCAAATAGAATGGCATTGATCCAGAAGAATCCCCATAAAACCATCATCATCCACGGCTCAGACAATTGGCAGTTTCCTTTTTCAAAAAGAAACGGGCCAAATTTTTCAATTTGAACCAGAAAATCTGGACTGCAATTTACTCCAATTCCGGTCGCAAATGGCTCAAAATGGGACGAAAAGGGAAAGGAAAAGATGAGAAATGATGCAAGAATCGTTGCTGACTGGATTATAAATTTCCACGAAAATTTATAGATAAACAAGAGTAGGATTGCCGCAAAAAGAAGGTAAATCGGACCATCAAATGCGTTGGTCATATAATTTATCGCAATCATTGCTCCAATCATGACAACCCAGATCCGCTCTTTCATGTCCAAAGAAAGGACGCCCTTTTCTTTAAAGGGAAGAAATTTTGAAAACTTTCCAAAATAATGTTTGGTAAATCCTTCAATCCAGAGAATTAATGTATGATGCTTTGTTTCTGATTCTTTTTCAAGTTTATGCAAGGTAAAGGTCACAATGAATGCAAGGGTCACCAATACAAACGGTATGTCAAATACATGTCCATGAAGATCTGCGACAACGTATGAGTATGCAGGGAATTCGTGTATGGTAAACGGAATAAAACGCGTTGCATTAGGATACCAATAGGATGAGTTCTGGACCATGCTTTCGTACACCCCGCCACCAGTAGAAGCCATGGTCTCTCGAACTTCAGCTACTGTCTGAAAAAGGGACCAGAATGGCTCAGGGTGTTCGTTTGGATAACCTCTCGTAAATGTATATATGGTGTGAAGATTTCCTCCGAGGTTAACAATAAAGGATCCAAGAAGTCCAACCGCCATTACGGGAAGGAGCGCGAGCTTTTTTATTTTTTGTGATTGATTTCGAATGTGGTGGGCGATTGCTCCGGTGAGTGAAAAGGTGAGTGTCATACCTTGAGCAAAAATAGTAGCCAAAATGTAGTTGTAGGTAATGAATGGATTAATTCCACTGAGTTTAGTCAGCAATGCTCCTGAAAGATGACCAAAATAATAATAATTAATCGGATATCCTGCAGGATGTGCTGGATCAGCAGAAAGCCACATGTCAAGCGGGGGAAAGGAGGTTGACTTGAGAATTGATTCCATGAATCCAAAGTCCATAAATTTTTCCAGCCCATGAATTGAGGGTTCTTGTGCGCGTACTATTGCAAGAAAAATCAAACTTGCAATAAACAATAATTCTTCGAAAACTATCAGTAAAATCTGTTTTTTGGTTAACTGTTTTAAAGTGGTTATTTCTTTTCCAAAGAGTTTATATATGCAAAAGGAGATAAAAAATAAAATGAGAAAGAGTGATTCTTTTGTGAAGGGAAGTATTTTCAATAATCCCAGGAGATACATTGTGTAACTCACACCGATGATTCCCAGAGTTTTTGCAAAGGGATATCCTTTGTCAGGAAATGATTTGAAAATCCGAGCAGTAATTGGAATAAAGATTACTCCCAAAAGAAGCAAATAGAGATACCAAACAGATAGTGTTGTAAGCCACATCATATTGACCAAAGATACTATGTTTACATTGCAAATTCAAGCTATTTTTGATAGAGTACATATCAGTATATAGTCGAAACGAGGGGATTTAGATATGGATAAAAAATACAACTTCAGAAACTACGAGGAAGAATTGTACTCATTTTGGGAACAAGGAGGATACTTCACTGCAAAGGTAGATAAGTCAAAAGATCCGTTTTGTATTGTTCTTCCGCCGCCAAATGCGAATGCGGATTTGCATCTGGGGCATGCGATGTATGTGTATGAAGATGTGATGATTCGATACCACAAGCTGAAAGGTCTTGAAACCCTCTGGCTTGCGGGAGCAGATCATGCAGGAATTGAGACACAGTTTGTATATGAGAAGCATTTAAAAAAACAAGGGAAAAGTAGGTTTGATTTTGATCGCAAGACATTATTTTCCGACATCTGGGATTTTGTAATGAAAAATCGCGAAACCATGGAAAATCAGCTTCGCAAATTGGGATTTGCTCTTGACTGGTCAAAGAAGAAATTCACCATGGATCCCGATATTGTTAAAATTGTAAATAACACCTTCAAACACTTGCACGATGACGGACTGATATATCGGGCAAATCGATTAGTAAACTATTGCACCTCATGTGGAACTTCGTTTTCAGATCTTGAAGTTGCAGACAAAGAAGTGACCGGAAAACTCTATTACATAAAATTTCCCGTAAAAGAAGGTGGATCGGTGACTATTGCGACTACTCGCCCAGAGACATATCTAGGCGATGTTGCGGTGATGGTACATCCTGAAGACAAGCGTTATCAGGGCATGATTGGAAATACGGTTGTACTTCCCTTGATTGATCGTGAGATTCCTATTATTGCTGACGAATATGTTGATCCAAAATTTGGGACCGGCACCGTAAAAGTAACACCCGCTCATGATGAAAATGACTTTCAAGTTGCCAAAAAACATGGGCTGTGGCGTGATCCAATCTTAAATTTCGATGGCCACATGCAGCATACGGGTCTTGACGATATTGATGGCGTGTATGTTGTAAAAGCGCGAAAATTGATTGTTTCAAAGTTGGAAGAAGGTGGATTCCTTGAAAAGATTACCCCTCATGAGATGATACTTCATACCTGTTATCGATGTGGCACTACGCTTGAACCTCTTCCGAAAGAACAATGGTTTATCAATGTTGAGCCACTCAAGAAAAATGCCATTGAACGAGTCAGAAATGACGAAATCAATATCCATCCAAAACGATTCAAAAAACAGTTAATACAGATTTTGGAAAATTTTATTGATTGGAATGTGTCGCGTCAAATAGTGTGGGGGATTCGAATACCGGCGTATCAATGTCAAAGTTCAAATGTCAAAAATCAAAATAAGTGGTTTGTGTCGGTGCAAAAACCTTCAAGTTGTCAAATTTGTGGTGAATGTTCATTTATTCAAGATGAAGACACGTTTGATACCTGGTTTTCCAGTGCTCAATGGCCTTTTGCGACAATTCAAACAATTGATTCATCGTTCTTTGATTATTTTTATCCAACCGCAGTGATGGAAACGGGATATGACATCTTGCGCGCGTGGGTATCACGAATGATTATGATCGGTTATTTTGAAACAAAAGCAGTGCCATTTAAACATGTATTTTTACATGGGATGGTTCGAGATCTCAAAGGTCAAAAGATGAGTAAAAGCAAAGGAAATGTGATCAATCCGCTCGATATGATTGAAAAATATGGGGCAGATGCACTGCGTGCTGCGCTCATTTTTGGTACAAAAGAAGGGGGAGACGTTGTTCTTTCTGAAGATAAGATTGTCGCCATGCGTAATTTTTGCAATAAAATATGGAACATTGCGCGATTTCTTGAAATGAGTAAAACCAATGTTGTCATTCCCGCGAAGGCGGGAATCCAGGCTGGATCCCCGATCGGGGTCGGGGATGACGTACTACGTGAAACACTCAAAAAGTTACAAAAAGAATTTGCTGTTGTTCAAAAACAATATCATCTGCACTTCAAAAAATTCGAATTTGCGAAGGCATTTGACCTTATGTATGATTTTCTTTGGCATAGATATGCCGATTTTTACATTGAGGAGTTGAAAGACGGCATGCAGGGTGGTAGTATTGAGGCTTCGCAAAGTATGATGAAGATTTACCATGCATGTCTGCAGATGCTTCACCCATATATTCCATTTGTGACCGAAGCCGTGTGGAAAGAAGTACACGAAGAAGATGCTTCAATATTGGATTCGCGATTTTGATTTTAAAAGCTCGACAATACTTATTTAATAGTTCGTTATAATACATTATGCCAAAACGTACATTTCAGCCAAAAACACTAAAAAGACAGCGAAAGATCGGGTTTCTTGCAAAAATGAAAACAGCCGATGGGCGAGCGACAATCAATAGACGTCGAAGAAAAGGAAGAAAAGAATTAACAAAGTAAGGACCGTCATACATTTTCATATTTCTTATGTTTGAGTCATTAGGAACGATTTTTAGCACGCTTTTTATTGAACCAATTCTCAATGTCTTGGTCTTTTTCCACAACTTATATGTAACTGTGGGGATTCCGGGAGCATTTGGATTTGCCATAATAACAATCACTATTGCGATTCGTTTCCTCCTTCATCCCTTTTTTCAGAAACAGATGAAGACGGCAAACGTTATGAAGGAACTTAAACCTCAACTTGACGCTTTGCAAAAAAAATTCAAAAAAGACCCCAAAAAACTTCAGGAAGAACAGCTCAAACTGTATAAAGAAGCTGGTATTAACCCTGCATCCGGATGTCTCTTTGCGATTGTGCAAATGCCACTTATTTTTGGTTTATATCAGACCTTACAGTTATTTCTTCAATTTGACAAAAATGGTGATGCAATAAAGATCCAGGAAATAAATGACAAACTGTACTTTCCATACCTTGCCGTACAAAAAATCGACCCTCATTTTTTTATGTATAATCTTGCATTGTCTCCTTCTCAAGCGGGACAGTGGCACTATTTTCTTATTCCAGTGCTTACTGCAGGCCTGCAGTTTTGGCAGTCGAAAGTCACGATGACCGCAAATCCCATGACCGATATTTCGCCAGTAAAAGAAGATGGCAAAAAAGATGAGAAAAAAGAAAGCTCAACATCTGATGAGTTTCAAAAAGCAATGGGTACTCAGATGAAGTATTTTTTCCCCATTATGATTGGCTACTTTTCATACACTCTCCCAATCGGACTTTCAATTTACTGGAATGCATTCTCATTATTTAGTATCATACAACATTACATAAGTCACAGTAATAAGAAATAATATTACAATTTTCTCAATATATTTATGGACAAGTCAGAAATAATCAAAAACTTAACACAAGAACTTCTTGATAAAATGGTCGAAAGTGCGGTGGTTGAAGTTGAAGAAGAAGATGGAATGTATCATGTGAGCATCAAAACAGAGGAAGAAGCACCAACCGTAATCGGTCGTCATGGAGAAACCATTCGAGCGATTCAAAAAATTCTTGAAGTAATGTTGTATAAAGCAACGAAAGATCGCGTAAGTGTGCTTATTAATGTCAACGACTATCGTGAAAAACAAATTGAGCGGCTGCAGTATATTGCAGATCAAGCAGTTGAGAAAGTAAATGAGCGAAACTCAGCAACCTATCTACGAGGATTTTCATCTTATGAACGACGGGCAATGCATGAACATATTGGTAAAAAGTATCCGGAACTTACCAGCTATTCAGTTGGTGAAGGTCGTGATCGACGCCTGGTGATTGATATCAAACGCGAAGGTGAAGATCAGCATTCTGAAGAAGAGCACTCAAAGGAACCCGAAGAGAGTGAAGGATAGCTTTAGAAGTATATAGTATGTAGAATATTGTATTTAGTATTTTTGGTTGTGTTTGGAACAAAAGACAGTTCTGTGTCAGATACTACATACCACATACTATATACTATTATCATGAAGCTAATATATTTATTTCTTGGACTCCTGATTCTTCCCGCGATTTTTTTCCTCGACATATTCATGTTCTTTGCCACAAAAACTGCAGTATCATGTCTCCACTGCGAGCTTGCTACTTATATGCAGACAACATCTCTTTCGTTTTATGTCCTCAGCAATTTAGTATCTTCAGTACGTAACTTAGTATATAAAAAAGATATAAAATAGATCTTTATATCTATTAATATATCAAATTATATCATCAGGGCTTCTTTTTTCGGTGATAACTGCTATACTTTTGATATGTCAGCATCAGCAGAGAATACACCACCACAGGTAAATCCAGAAGCAACTCGGAACAGACGACGTGAGGAAGTTTATCGTCGAATTGAGCAGTACCGTAATGAACAAGCCCAGATGGATACCCAACAAAAAGAATCGGTGAGAACAGAAATATCTCGGGAAATCAAAGAAGAAATCAGTAATGAAAATCCGAATGCGGGTAGAGTCAGCTCAATTCAAGATATGAGTGAGGGAAGAGTCCCAGATCAGCTCGTTGAGCAGGCGCGGAATGTACATGGAGCAGTGTCATTATTCGTTGCTGCAGCGCAAGCAGATCTGATAGAAAGACCAATACATGGACCATCTCGAATTGTATTTGATGCTCTCGTTAGTAAATTAACAAATGACTCTGCAACACTCGACTCATCAAGTTATTTGCAGCCATTGATTCACGGACTTCTTGAATCTCAAAACTACATTTCGTTCTCAGAAGAAGGACAGGCTCCGACACAGTTTGAACGGGATTTGATCAAAATTGTTGCAGCACATGGTAAGAGTAAGGCGGAGCAACATCTTGAAGAAATTTTTGCCACAACTGGTTCCAGTATTGGTACGACGCTTGAGAGATTGAATGCAAAAAAAGATGAAGCGCGCACATTCAAGCAACAGAGTATTCGAGAATATGCCGATAGAGAGTTGCAGGAAAGTCGAAGACGGACTCGACAGAATCTAGATCCAGACCTTATTAATCATATCAAAGAAGGTCAGGAAGACAATCCCCAAGCCCAAGAGGCTGAGCGATTTATCAATCATCTCGATTCTTCTGAGAAATTTCTTGAATATTACCAAGATAAATTTGATGCAGCATTAGCTAAAGTTGATGCAGAAGGAAAAATTACAAACCCTGATAAACGTCGTGAACGAGCAGCAAAAATAGTAACGGAAGATATTCACAAACTCATCTTATTCATGACACATCGCATTTATGCTTCAGTGATTGATTCAAGTGGTCGCGAACCATGGCAAAAACTAGTTGCAGAGTCTTCACGAATGATGTACATGAATGCAGACACGTTTTTTAATGCACTCAGCAGTAAAATTGGCTCACTCGTAAACTCTGTATCTGAAGCCACTGAATTGGATGACACGTTGCCACTTTTCAAATATGGGAATCAGTCAACAACAGACTGGATTCAAATGGAGAGAGAAGTGACTGATGAAACGGGCAAAACGGTACAAATTGGTGGAAAATTGATGAGTTATACTGCTCCGTCTCATGAGCTTCAGCGTACGAATTCATATAAAGATTTTCTCAATGATCTGTTTTTATCTGCGCGAGCTGAGAAGGATCTTCTTGAAGGAGGAATAAACTTTGATTATTTGATGAGAACCGGACAAATGGAGCAGCAAAATGCGACGTTTTTTCAACAAGCAGCGGCATATGCGCAACGGACTTTAGAGGCAAATCGTTTAGATGAGTTGTACAAGTTACCGTACGCAGAGGTTGTTGAGGCTGCCAAAATTCATCTCAGTGGGTACTACAAAAAGAAAATGGCGCGAAACCGTTGGCTCAAGAGCCCAGAGATTTTGCAGGGACTATTTTCAAATGTCGATGAAGCAGAAAAGGAAGCTCTGAAAGATATGGTGGTAAATTATCATGATGCTGATCCTCCAGTCCCACCGTGGGCTATTAAGCGTGCGATTATTCATGCACGGATGCATTTGTCATTGGTAAATCTCGAAATGCATGCATTGTCAAGTTACGCAGATGCTCCAGTAACAGAGCTCGGAAAAGCTTCGTACAAAGACACAGCGCTAAAAAATTTAGACGTATTTCATACGTGGTTTCCTGGACAACAATGGCAGATGTCTGATAATTTCCTCAAATCAATGGCGTTTATGCCACAACCTGATCGTTCATGGAAAATCGACGATTGGAATCATGGAGATATCAAGGCAGAGGGAGAAGATATTTACGATCAAGCTTTTCGGATTGGTAAGCTTTCACGGCATGGTCGTCGGACCTATACCAAAGACATGGACCCAAATATATTTGAGCGAAATCCCATGGGATTTGGCGGTCTTGAGACCCAACGAGGATGGCGATTCAAATATCCACTCATGCCATGGCTGCGAGATTATGCAGATAATTTCAATGATCCAAACGAGCTCAATGTCGATGGAAAGCCACGAGGACTTGAACATGCGTGGAAGCAGATTGAGAATATTGGAATCACACCAATGCAAGTGTTGCGAGATGAGTTGATTCTGAAAGACCATCTATTAAAGCTTTCTCCAGATGGGACAGCAAAGAATCAAGAACAATATCGACATTTATTTACTTATTTGTACAATCGTTATTTTAAAGAGGGTGTGGGTAAGGCGGGTTTATCAACGACATTTAAAGATAAAAATCGAAATGAGCAGACAATAAGATATGCTGATATAAGTACTGCTGACGAGTTCTGGAGTCGGATTGTAGAACCAATCCTTAATCGGCCGACCATTCAAGGCGGTGGACAGGATCCAGCTGCTGCTGAAAAAAGAAATACTCAAACACGAATCGATGATTTGAAAGTATTGGTAAATCAAGCGCTTACTGTCATGGCATTTGAGCGCTCACCACTTGACTTTGTCTATATTGAGAATCCTTCAAAATCTCAAAATGGCGTTACATTTATTTCAATACTCGAAAAACATTTTCAAAAGAATTATCGTGCGCTTGATGGCATGTCAAGTGATGCAAAAGACAAGATGCTTGATGATGCATTTGATGATTTATTATATGTCCAACAACGCGCACGTATCGTATCTGCGCAACAAATGAATGAATTTGTAGCAACTCAAAATGACGAAGAGTCTGCCCATCAAAAAACAGTATTTGGTGACAATCTTGATCGATTAAATGATGAAAGAAGTAATATTACTATTACTGCAGAACAAGAACAATCAGGATATCTCGTGGATGAAAGTGTCGTTCGTGGTGTTCTAAAAGAAAAATACAAAATAGATGAAGCTGGGATCTCAAATGAAGAACGACAAAAAAGACAGAAAAAGATTGATGCTGGCCTTGAGGTGTACCGTATGATTCAAAAGCGTGTTATCGAAAAGCCAGAAATAAATGATCATGAAACAGTACCGGAAATCACTTCTACACGACTAAAAATGGCAGCAAAAGATCGTGGTTTAGACTGGAATGAAATGAGCAGTGATCAACAAAGTAGGTTAAGAGAAGAGCTAAAAGTTGAGTTAAAGAACGAATTTAGTCGGGCTCGTGAAGAGGATATGGTGACGCGCTTTACCTGGAGCATGAATGAACTGATTGCATCAAAAGAGGCGGCTCTTCCGATAAATGACACTGCATACCAATTTTTGGAGTTTGTTCGTGCTGGAAAAGACATGGTACAGAGATCCGTATATGCAATTGCTGTAACGCAAGAAAAGTATCGACAGACTCTGACTGGTGGAGATTTACTGAGTACTTTGAAAAAGTATTATCGAAATGAAGATAAAGGAGAGCTTCATAAATTGATTGTTGAAATGCGATCATCAATCAAGGAAGAAGATGTTGATGCGGCAACAGAGATGGCGCTCCGAGTTCTTGAGAATGCGATGAACGTAATGCGTATCAATTCAGATGCGGAGAATCTCATTGTTGATTCAAAATACCAGCTGGATCATCGAGATCGATCGGGATTCTCAACAGTAGTGAAAGAAGGTCCACAGTATCCCCTTCGTCGGGAAGATCGCTATCATTTAGTTACTGACTTCTTGCACTATGCGCAATTTCCAAAGCGTGCTGCAGATGCAGATCAAGTTTGGGAATATGAAAAGGCATGGACTATGGCAGAAGTGATGGGTGGTATGGGGGAATTTGGTGCAAAAATTGGCGGAGTTGCTGACAAAATTTTTGGCAAAGAGGCGGGTGGAATGGTGCGAAAGAAATGGCAAGAATTATCAGGAGAGGGGCTTCGTGAAAGAGAGTATGCAAGTATTGCAAATCTATTGACTCGAGAAGGACCAAAATACTTAGTCTTACTTGCGGCTGCAATATTAATCCTTGGGATGATCAAAGGTTATCAAGAAACAGAAGAAAAATAGAAATAAAAAATAAAATGAAAAAAATATTGCTAGTTTTTGTATTAAGTTTTTATTTTTTTCTTCCTCAAAAAGTTGAAGCTGAAGATTGTTTTGGAGCCGCAAATCCCATTTATGGATTTGGAAACTGTGGTTGTATGGAAAATCAAGGCAGATGTTACTGGGATGATGCAACTTTAACGGGTGATTATAGAGTTAATAATGGGAGTCAAGATTGTAGACAAGATCTTGGAAAAAATCAAAGTTGCTTCATTAAAGCGCCAACACCAACTCATGATGTATCTTTAGGAACTCCTACCCCTACGCCAATTCCAATTCAAACTACTGATCCGGGAACATCTTTGGATCAAACAGTGCCTCCACCAGGAGCACCAACTTGGACTCCAACCCCAGCCCCAGATGATGATGATATCCTTAATCAATTTCAAAATCGGAATGATGATAAACGAGGAACCTATGGAAATGCCTGTTGGATAAAACCAATTGAGCTTCCCGTTTGGAAAATACCAAGTGTCGTCCCTAATGTTTTTGAAATAAGGGATACTATCAATAATCTCATTGCAAATGTTACACAAACCTTTGAAGGAATGATGGGAAAGCCTTTGGTGAGCTTGCGTGGAGGGACCTTGTGTGGAGATGGAAGTGTCGCTGCAATGTATCAGAATGGTACATTTGTCAGTGATGTGAACGTAGCCACATCAATATCAAAGGCAATTCTTGTGGGTTGGGATGAGGGAGATTGGAGTGAATACGATTCTAATTATTCCAACACGACTTGTAAGTGTGTTGGTGCTGAGGAGATAATACCTCAGCAACTGTCAGCCAAAAATGGCACACAAGGTACAAAAGAACTTGCCCAAGTACAAGGAGTAGCAATAGCTTCAACTACGGAAACAGTACGATTAATTCCGAATGTATGTAGTGACCAAGTTGATAACAATGCTCGAGCTCAGTGTATTATCAATATGTGCAACAATATCAACAGTATTACTGCACTGCCAAATAAACCGGGAGAAATAACGAAATGTAAAGCTTGCTTGACTGCTAATCAATCATTTATCACCGACTTTGGAAGCGATGCATGTATGACAAAAACTTCAGCAAATTTATGTCGACCATTACAAAATGGAGAATCAAATGAAGAGCTTTTTAAATGTGTACAGTGTATAAACAAGGATAATGGCGTCTGGACTGCAATTGGGTGCATCTATTCAGACCTTCAAAGGACAATCAACGAACAATTATTCAGTATTTTGATTGGGATTGCTGGTACCTCAGTGCTTCTCTGTATCATTTTTGCAGCAATCCGCATGCAGGTCTCGGCGGGTAATCCTGAAAAAGTAAAAGCTGCTCAAGACATGGCCACGTCATGTATTACTGGACTTGTCATGATCATATTCTCAATAGTTATCTTAAGAATCATCGGTGTAGATATATTGAGGCTGCCATCGTTTCTTCCATGAGGAGTGACTTAGAGAACTGAAGTCATAACACTCAGTGGAGATATATTTATTATTCTTCTGATCCCCCTTTTCTTACAATGAATATCAAGAAATAGAAGAAAAAAAGAAACATGAGTATAATGAAAATATGAAAAGAATCCTCCTCTTTATAATTGGATGTATTATCTTTACATCTACTATCAGTTCGGTCCATGCAGATACTATAGATCCAGACCTGCAAAGCTTATTAGTCGCAGAACATTGGATTAATTGCCTGAGCCCTTTAAAAAATGATATTTTTCCACGTCTTGAAGATGCAGATCCATCAATTATTCAGTACTGTACAGTCAGTAGTTCAAAACAATGCAATGCCGAAGAATTCAAAAACATTGTTTGTACAAACCTTAACGTAACTAAAAAGGTATTGGGAGTAAATTTAGGACAGCTTAATTGTCAAGATGACTGTGAGAGATGGGGTACGAACGGAGATTATCTTATAAAATTATTCGACCAAAAAGTCAGGCCAAATCTACCCACTTCAACGCCAACTCCAACACCTACTCCAGCGGGACACAGCATCAATTATTGTACAGAATTGTCTGAAGGCGTATCTCCAAGATGCAACGATACTAGCGAGTTGGCTACTATTCAAGGTTGTGATGCGGTTGGGTTAAGTAAAATAATTAGTGAAATTCCTTCGAATAATTCTTTTTGGACTTGTAGCCAGACAATTGATACGTCTTTGAGTAACAAGGAGAAGGCTGATCTATTGACCAATTGTGCCATCTCTCAATATGAAACGATTTCAGATTCTTGGGGTGCTGGTGCGCTGGAGCCATGTTCAGGCAATTGGATGATGAAACAAAATATTGATGGCGATTTTACTAATGAGGTTGAAACTGACAATCATCTTGCACGAGATAACTTTATCAAATTATTGTTGAATAATACAATTAGTGCTGGATTAATTGATCAGATCCCAGATGAATATACTCTTATTACTCCAACCCCAGCCCCAGATGATGATGATATCCTTAATCAATTTCAAAATCGGAATGATGATAAACGAGGAACCTATGGAAATGCCTGTTGGATAAAACAA